>VOFC01002443.1_pt1 | contig 28505 bp, 38 predicted proteins | sample 5384161 | NCBI WGS metagenome assembly VOFC01 (sample SAMN12384722, study PRJNA508395) | human gut metagenome | isolation source: healthy gut B | host: Homo sapiens | reverse complement strand
TGAACACGGAAAGTTTGAATTGCAGGAGAAAGCAAGACCGGAAATAAAGGATTCACGGGATGCAGTCGTGCGTGTAACACTTGGTAGCATCTGCACCAGTGATCTTCATATTAAACATGGCAGTGTGCCGCGTGCTGTGCCCGGAATAACCGTCGGGCATGAGATGGTAGGTGTGGTAGAACAAGTAGGGGCTGATGTCACCTCGGTCAAGCCTGGCGACAGGGTGACTGTGAATGTCGAAACTTTCTGCGGTGAGTGTTTTTCTGTAAGCATGGATATGTGAATAACTGTACTGATCCTAATGGCGGTTGGGCTTTGGGGTGTCGAATAGATGGCGGTCAGGCAGAATATGTCAGAGTTCCTTATGCTGACCAGGGACTGAACCGTATTCCGGATACAGTCAGCGACGAACAGGCTTTGTTTGTCGGTGATGTGCTTGCAACAGGTTTTTGGGCAGCACGCATCTCGGAAATAACCGCGGAAGATACTGTTCTTATCATCGGTGCCGGACCTACTGGGATTTGTACTTTGTTGTGTGTGATGCTGAAGAAACCCAAACGCATTATTGTCTGTGAAAAGTCTCCTGAAAAAGAATTCGGTTTGTCTGCGAGCATTATCCTGATGTGTTGGTGACTGAACCGGAAAACTGCAAGGATTTTGTTCTCAAGAACAGTGACCATGGTGGAGCAGATGTTGTTTTGGAAGTGGCAGGGAGTGACGATTCTTTCTATTTGGCTTGGAATTGTGCCCGTCCTAATGCTATTGTCACGATTATAGCCCTCTATGATAAACCACAACTTCTTCCTTTACCTGATATGTATGGCAAGAATTTGGTTTTTAAAACAGGTGGAGTGGATGGCTGCGATTGTAACGAGATTCTCAAGCTGATTGAGAAAGGTAAAATTGATACTACTCCTCTTATTACACATCGATTTCCGTTGAATGAGATTGAGGAGGCCTATCGTATCTTTGAAAACAAATTAGATGGAGTTATTAAAGTAGCTATATCAGGAAATAAATAAAAATAGAATTTTTGTATGAAGAATATACTGATAGTAAGTAATAATGATATGTGCCGCAGTCGTATGGCACAGGAAATTTTGAACTCCTTCGGTAGAGGGATGAAGATTAGTACTGCCGGTATTTTGGCTGGAAATTCTGTTCTTGACGTTGTTTGCCAAGTGATGGAACAAAATGGATATGACTTTTCGCGTAGAAAGCCCTGTGACGTTGCGACGTATGCCCAACAGACGTGGGATTATGTCATTACCCTTTGTCCGGAAGCGGAGGAAGTGCAAAAGGAAATGCAGGGGTAGTGAGAAAATACGTTTCTTTCAACTTTACAGATCCCTTTCAGGGAGGCATTCATGTAGAAGATGAGCAGGAAGAACGGGTTAGGGCACTATATGACATCATGCATAAAGAACTGTATGAGTTCTTTCGGAGTGAATTGATGGAAAAATTGTTGCCTCGCTTTGTTCCTGTGGCGCAAATACGTATTGTAGGTGTGAGTAGGTATTAAGTAATCATATATGTACATCATCCGGTAATGGTGGCAGAATTGCGTCATTTTGAACGCGAAAGTTGCCAAAAGCAATAGCGGATGCGGCGGCTACATTGAGAGGAATCGACACCGTTTGGGTTATAGGAATGCGGACTACATAGTCCGCTTCATTAATTGTTTCGTTTTTGAAGACCGTCTCCCTCTGTTCCCATTATGATGGCTAACTTGGGTTCGGTTGCTAAGATAGGATTATCGATAGAGATTGATTTCTCCGTGAGTGCCATAGCGACTGTACGGGAAACCCAGTTTGCGCAACTCATTGGGAGAACCGTCCAACCAAGTCCATGGTATCAGGAAGACAGAACCCATCGAAACCCTGACTGCACGTCGGTTTAACGGATCACAAGAATTGCGTGTGTAATAATATAGCATCTATCCCCAAGGCGGCTGCGGAACGGAAGATGGCTCCGATATTAGTAGCGTCTACCACGCCCTCAATGACTACGATCCGTCGAGCTTTCCGACACACCTCCTCTGCACTTGGTAGTGCTCGACGACGCATGGCGCAGAGGACACCGCGCGTCAGTGTATATCCGGTCAATGTGGCAAGTAACTTTCTTTCACCGGTATAGACAGGTATATCACCACAACGTTCAATGATGCCAGCGGCATCACCAGTGATATGCTTCTGTTCACACAAGAGGGCTAAAGGCTCATAACCAGCATTCAGAGCTACATGGATAACTTTGGGGCTTTCTGCAATAAACAATCCTTTATCAGGCTCAATACGATTGCGTAATTGAGCTTCGGTGAGGGTACTGAATATTTCTACTCCGGAGTCTGTTAAGGATGATATTTCTATAATGGGCATAGTGATTTCTTTAAATGATCTATTTTATTGCAGCAATGATAGTATGCGCTTCTTACTTGCCGATGCAAAAATGTTGAAAGATATTTTGAAGCACCATATCATTCGTAACCTCCCCCGCTATGTCGAAAAATAAAGAAGATACACTCGTATATCTTGCGAAAGAAAATCTCCGGAAATCTGCGAATCAAGTCCGTTTTGTACTCTATGAATAGCTTCCAAAGCTTTGTTTAAAAGCTTCGTAATGCCTTACATTTGTTACAATAATATCATTCTGTGTCACTGTAGGCAAGTGTGCTGCATCAATAAGCATTTTTTGTAACTCACTTGTATTCTCCCGTTGTTTGGCCGAGATGAAAATAGATTCCGTAGATTCTTTGGGGAAGTCTTTTAATAAAGATAATAAATCCTCTTTCTGTTTACCTTCAATCAAATCAGCCTTATTGAATACAACAATCAAATGTTTTCCTTCGCAACGTGGAATTATTTTCTCCGATAACTGTTCAATTTGAGAGGCGGCATTCACAGCATCTATCATCCAAAGAACAATCTCCGCCTGATCCAACTTCTGAAAAGTCCGTTCAATACCCAAACTTTCAATCGTGTCATTGGTTTCCCGGATTCCGGCGGTATCAATGAACCGGAAAGTGATTCCTCCGATATTGACAGTATCTTCGATTACATCACGTGTTGTCCCGTGAATATCACTGACAATGGCTTTATCCTCATTCAATAATACATTCAGTAAAGTCGATTTTCCGGCATTTGTTTCACCGATGATAGCTACGGGAACACCATTCTTAATGGCGTTGCCGACACTAAATGAATGAGCCAACCGTGAAATGACCTGTTCAATTTCATCTGCCAGTTTCCTTAATGCCGAACGATCGGCAAATTCCACATCCTCTTCGCTGAAATCCAACTCCAATTCAATCATGGAAGTGAAATTCAACAACTTGTTGCGTAGATCTGTCAGCTCTTTACTGAATCCACCCCGCATCTGGCTCATTGCCAATCGGTGAGTGGCAGCAGATGAAGAAGCAATCAAGTCCGCCACAGCTTCTGCCTGACTTAAATCCATCTTTCCATTGAGGAAAGCACGTTGTGTATATTCTCCCGGCTGTGCCATGCGGCAACCGTTCTTAATAAGCAGCTGCATCACCTGTTGAAGAATATAAAGTGGAACCATGACACGTGATTTCCGTACTGTCTTCTCCCGTATAGGAATGAGGAGCACGGAAAAGGCTGACGAGTACTTCATCAATCATCTCGTCTCCGTCATAAATACGCCCGAATGTCAAAGTATATGGTTTCTGTTCGCTCAATAATTTGCCAGCTTTGGCTGGCTTGAAGATGCTGCCGGTAATAGAAATAGCTTCCGGACCGGAAACGCGGATGCTTCCGATAGCACCGCCTTGAGCGGTAGCGATGGCACAGATGGTATCTTGAATCATTGTTTTTTCTTTTTGGATGAGCAAAGATAATTGTTTCTAAGTAAAAAACAGAAAAATTGAGCACAACTTGTGCTTTATTTGTTTATATTTGCTGCCGTGCAGTGGTACACCAAACAAAATAAAACAATAATGCTTATGGAACCAGCGATTAATTTATATTCTTCCAATGAAAAGAGTGAACTCATACGGGAGAACTCACAAGAAATACTTTCTGTCCTTGCAGCTCATCAAATAGCTTTGTGGGAATATGATATCATTACGGGCAAATGCTCCTTTTCAAACGATTATTTTTTTTTACACTGGGATTAAAGGATGCCGGGATCATTTTTGAAGATATAGATGATTTCTATCGGTTTATTCATCCGGAAGATATTGAATTCTATAAACAAGCCTTTGCAGAAATGCTTTCATCAGACTCTAAGACCTCACAAATTAGAGTTCGTTGTATAAGTGAACAAGGGAAAGTAATTTGGCTGGAAGATCATTTTCTGTCTTACAAAGAGAGTTGCGAAAGTCATCCGGGTAAACTGCTGGCATATACGGTGAACGTCACTTCACAATGCGAAAAGGAGCAACATATCAAATATCTGGAAGAGTATAATCGCAAAATAATTGAAGCATTGCCGGAATTCATTTTTATTTTTGATGATAATTTCTTTATTACCGATGTCCTGATGGCACCGGGAACGATATTGCTTCACCCTGTGGAAGTGCTACGCGGAGCAGATGGACGATCTATTTATTCACCGGAGGTTAGCGACTTGTTTATTTGTAACATTAGGGAATGTTTGCGTGATGGTGAGTTGAAGGAAATAGAATATCCGCTTGAAGTGGATGGAAGTCTGCATTATTTTCAGGCACGTATCGCCCCCTTGAAGGAAACAGGGTACTTGCGTTGATACATGATATCGGAGACCGGATTCAGCGTTCGCAGGAATTGATCGAAGCTAAACGTCGTGCGGAAGATGCTGATAAAATGAAGTCGGTCTTTTTTAGCTAATATGAGCCATGAAATTCGTACTCCGTTGAATGCTATTGTCGGTTTTTCGGAGATTATCGCAGTGACAGAAAGTGAAGAAGAGAAAAAATGGAGTATCTGGAAATTATTCAGAAAAATAGCAACCTGTTACTGCAGTTGATTAATGATATTTTTTAGACCTTTCCCGTATTGAATCCGGCAAATCGGAAATGCATTTCCAGCAGGTTGAGATTGCAGGACTAGTGGAAGAAGTGGAAAAAAGTGCACCAGCTGAAGATGAAGTCGAATGTAGAATTGAAAGTGATTCGTCCCGAAGGAGAATACTGGACTTCTACTGATCGTAACCGTGTGATGCAGGTATTGTTCAATTTCTTGTCGAACGCAATTAAAAATACGGAAAAGGGAAGTATAACTTTTTAGGCTTGAAACATGAAGGATCCTGGCTGAAACTGTATGTCAGCGATACGGGTTGTGGTATATCCAAAGAGAAACTCCCTCAAATTTTCACCGGTTTGAGAAACTGAATGATTTTGTGCAAGGCACCGGATTAGGGCTTTCAATTTGTAAAAGCATTGTAGAACGACTGGGCGGCCGTATCGAGGTAACTTCAGAATTGGGGCAGGGGAGTACGTTTGCACTCTATTTGCCTTATCAGGAAGTACCGAAAGAAGTTGCTGAAAGAAGCCTCTCACATAAGAAGAACGTCGATGAGGATAAACGTAAAAAGATATTGGTGGTAGAAGACATTGAGTCGAACTTTGTCCAACTTAATATTCTTCTGAATAAGGAATATATTATTTCATGGGTACGCAATGGACAGGAAGCCATCAATAGTTTTATCCGCGAAAAGCCGGATTTGATTCTGATGGATATTCGTATGCCGATCATGGACGGTATTCAAGCCACTGAAAAGATCCGTACTATTTCTCTGACTGTGCCTATTATTGCAGTGACCGCGTATGCTTTCTATACTGAACAGCAACAGGCTATTCAGGCAGGATGCAACGCTGTTATCTCAAAGCCCTATTCTTTGGAAAGGTTGAAAGAGACAATAGAATCTTATATCGGATAATTAATTTTCTAAAAGAGAACTAACATTCTGAATGTTGTAGTGTTATTTATTATATAGTAGTAACATTATAATATATTAGAATATGGAGAAAGTGAAAAAAGATGGTCCTCATCGGAGCTAGCGGCTTTGTTGGTTCCGCTCTGCTAAATGAGGCATTGAATCGTGGCTTTGAAGTGACAGCTGTAGTTCGTCATCCCGAAAAAATAAAGATAGAGAATGAAAATCTGAAAGTGGTGAAAGCCGATGTCTCTGCGCTTGATGAAGTGACTGCCGTTTGTAAAGGGTGCAGATGCCGTTATCAGTGCATTCAATCCGGGATGGAATAATCCTAATATATATGACGAAACCATCAAAGTATATCTGACTATCATTGATGGAGTGAAGAAAGCAGGAGTCAACCGTTTTTTATGGTGGGCGGTGCAGGTTCATTGTTTATTGCGCCCGGCTTGCGATTAATGGATTCCGGTGAAGTACCCGAGAATCTTTTGCCCGGAGTAAAAGCTCTAGGAGAGTTCTATCTGAACTTTTTAAAGAAAGAAAAGGAAATAGACTGGGTATTTTTCTCTCCGGCAGCGGATATGCGTCCGGGAGTACGTACAGGACGTTATCGGTTGGGAACCAAGATGACTTTGTCTGCCAGCCATTCGGGCTTTACGTGAAGATGAAATACAGAACCGTCTTCATTGATGATCAGTTCGGAAGAGGCGAAATATTTCTTCATATGCTTGAGGCTTTAATCTTTTGTTTATAAATAGAAACGCCGGGAACCGATTCTTGTTCACCGGTTCCGGCGTTTCGTCAGTTACTTTTCGGGTTATTTACTCAACGGCTGGCTGGTATTGCCCGTCGTCGGTTTGGCAATGTTTTCGCGCATGGAAGTGTCGGCTTCTATATTCTTCATCCGGTAATAGTCCATGATGCCCAGATTGCCGTTGCGGAATGCTTCGGCCATGGCCTTGGGTACTTCCGCTTCTGCCTCGATAACTTTGGCACGGGCTTCCTGGGCCTTTGCCTTCATTTCCTGCTCTGTGGCTACGGCCATGGCGCGGCGTTCCTCTGCCTTGGCTTGAGCAATGTTCTTGTCGGCATTGGCTTGGTCTATCTGCAGGGCGGCACCGATATTCTTACCTATGTCAATATCAGCAATGTCAATGGACAGAATTTCGAATGCTGTTCCGGCATCCAACCCCTTGCGTAATACCAGTTTGGAGATAGAATCCGGATTCTCTAATACAGACTTATGGTTCTCTGACGAACCGATGGAGGAGACAATGCCTTCGCCTACACGGGCCAGAATCGTGTCTTCTCCGGCACCTCCCACCAATTGGCGGATATTGGCGCGCACCGTTACACGGGCTTTGGCAATCAGCTGGATACCGTCTTTGGCAACAGCTGTCACAGGAGGGGTGTCGATTACTTTGGGGTTAACGGACATCTGTACGGCTTCGAATACGTCACGGCCGGCAAGGTCGATGGCGGTTGCCATCTGGAACGGCAGCTCGATATTGGCTTTAGAGGCGGATACCAGTGCGTGTACCACCCGCTCTACGTGACCTCCGGCAAGGTAGTGTGCTTCTAGTTCGTCGCGCGTGATGTTTTGCAATCCTGCTTTATGAGCTTCAATCATGCCGGGCACAATGATATAAGGAGGGACATTACGGATGCGCATCAGGAAAAGTTGTACCAGCGAGATGTTTACTCCCGATACTTTGGCAGACAGCCACAAGAAGAACGGTACATAATGGAAGAAAAGTACCAGGAAAATAATGCCTCCTATAATGAGGAAGGCGGTTAAATACATTGTGCTTGGATCCATGAGATTAAATATTAATTGTTAGTTATAAATAGGTTGATTCCTGAAATTTCACTGCTTGAGCCGCTCCACTAAGAGGACTCCGTCGGCAATACGGTCTACGATAATCGGAGTCTTTTCGTTCAGGAAGCCGTCTGATGACTTTACTTCCACGATGTCTCCGTTGATTTCGGCATAGCCGATAAGAGCCAGGCGGGTAGTGGTTACGCCTATATCACCTACCTTGACTTTTTCCTCGGCACTACGGTCTACTTTGGAGGTGATGTTTTTTTTCAATGCAATTTTGTCGAGTGTCTTGGAGCGCATGAACCATACCAACGAGCCGATACAAGCCAGGGCAGATATGATAAGCGTAATGACACCTGCCGTGGTGCCCATATAGGCAAAGGCATAGTAGTTGGCAAAGATGATGCAACCTCCTGCCAGAAAACCGGCAACGCTGATGCCCGGAATTACGAATAATTCCACTAAGAACAAGATTACTGCTCCTATAATCAATGAGGCGATAATGAGTATATCCATAGTTGTCTTTATTTGGTGGCTTGTTTTTCCAGGTTGCGCACTTGAATGGCAGTTTGCTCCATCTCAGTGGACAATTGTCGTACACGTTGCTCCAGGTCGAGGATGGCGGCGGACATCTTGTCCTTTTCCTGCTTGTTGGCTCGGGAGTATTCCGAACGCATATCTTCCAGTTTCTCCTGCAGTTGTTTGTAGCTCTGCTCCAGCTGATTGTATTTGCCATACGAGGCTTTGGCCTGCGGGGAGCGGAAATCGTCCAGCTGGTAGTAGGTGGAGTGGTCGTCAATGATGAATTGGAAATCATGCTTCTTGGTGGTCCGCGGCTTTGCGTTGGCAGCAGTCCGAAGCCTTTCTTGGGCGGCCTCTACCGCATCGGTGTCCGTCCATGTGTCCTTGATAGAGTGAAGTTGCGCCAATGATATCATCTTGTCCGGGTCCATCCCTTCGTAGTTGTACACTTGCTTGGATGAGTTGGGAATGAATACATAGATGCATACTTTGCCTTCGGGCTGGTAGCGGTCGGAGGCAAACCATCCCAAGTCGTTGAATTCGTCGATGACGTACATATAGTCGTTGTAGGGCGAATTGAACGGCATGCCCACATTTTCCGGCATCAGATAAGAGTCGGTATTCGTATTATAACGGGTGACGAAAATGTCATATTCTCCCATCGAGCCAGGGCCATCCGAGGCATAGTAAATAGTGATACCGTCCGTAAGTACATAAGGGTAGTCTGCATTCATGGCCTCGTTGATGCTTCCGGGCAACAAGCTGCCATCACTCCATTTGTCCAGCAACTTGTTGCGCGAAAGGATACTGAGGGTGCTGTCCGGTTGCATTTCGCTATAATATAGCTTATTGCCCAGCTCCGTTTCGTATACCGTTCCGCCTTCCTTACTGGAATCATTGAAGTAGGTGTCGTACATGAACAGCTTGCCCGATTCGGGGCTGATTTTGTATGCATCCAGGAATTTTTCCTTGTCTACCACAAAGCTGTCGATGAAGCAGACCTCTTCCACGCCTTTCAGCATGCGCAAGTTGAATTTGCTTTTTTCCAATAATTGTTCGGCCTCTTCGGTGGAGCGTTTTCTCTTTCTCAGGTCGGAAATGTAGGTCTCATAAGTCTCGATGGCATCTTCGAACCGATATAGATCATTGTATGCCCGGGCCAAATAGAGTTGCCCGCTGGGGACACGTCTCTTGACGGCGCTTTCCAGGTGTTTCAAGGCTTCTGCGGGTTCGCCGGTTTCCAGGCAACATACACCGTACCATAGGTTGTAATTTCCATTGCCAGGTTGTGTCTTGACGAGTTTTTTGAAGGCGGGCTTGGCTTCTTCGTATTCTCCCTTCTCGTACAAGGCTTTGGCTTCTGCCAGGCTTTGTGCGGAAATTGTTATGCTCAAAAGGCCGAATAGAAAGAAAAGGATATATTTTTTATTCATATTGATACATGCTGATTTGTTCAGAAGGTCAAAAATACAAATTTATCGTGAATAAAGCTGGTTTCCGTAATTCTATTTTGTTAATTCTTCTTTAAATCGTTCTTTTGCCTTACTTTTGCAACCGGAAGAGCTATAATTCATAACTTATAACTCATAATTCGTATCAATGGCACGATTTACTGAAGAAGAAAAAATGTTGCGCCGCATAGACAAGCGGTTTAGCAAAGGTGTGGTGGAATATGGGCTGATAGAGGACGGCGATAAGATTCTTATCGGGCTTTCGGGAGGCAAGGACTCTTTGGCGCTGGTGGAATTGTTGGCACGGCGTGCCCGTGTCTATAAACCCCGTTTTTCCGTTGTCGCCGTACATGTAGTGATGAAGAATATACCTTATCAAAGCGATGTGGACTATCTGAGGGAGTACGTAGAGTCGTGGGGAGTGCCTTTTGTTCTCTTTGAAACGGAGTTTGATGCCACGACAGATACCCGCAAGTCTCCTTGTTTTCTTTGCTCTTGGAATAGGCGGAAGGCATTGTTTACCGTAGCCAAGGAGCAGGGATGCAATAAAATCGCGTTAGGCCATCACATGGATGATATTCTGGAGACGTTGCTGATGAATATCACCTATCAGGGAGCGTTCAGCTCTATGCCCCCCCGGCTGGTAATGAAGAAGTTTGATATGACGATTATCCGTCCGATGTGTCTGGTACATGAGGCGGATTTGATGGAGTTGGCGCAAGTGAGGGGGTATCGTAAGCAGGTGAAGAATTGTCCGTATGAGTCACAATCCAGCCGTAGTGCAATGAAAGGCATTCTGAAACAATTGGAGGAAATGAATCCTGAGGCACGCTATAGTCTATGGGGGAGTATGACGAATGTGCAAGAGGAATTGCTGCCTGCAATCATTAATCATTAATCACTAATCATTAATCACTATATGAAAGCATTTTATACCATTTTGCTATTGATTGTATCTAATATTTTCATGACGTTTGCCTGGTATGGGCATCTGAAGCTACAAGAGACAAAAGTCATCTCCAACTGGCCGTTGTATGCCGTGGTGCTGTTTTCCTGGGTAATAGCTTTGGCAGAGTATTCTTGCCAGGTTCCGGCCAATCGGATAGGCTTTTTAGGCAATGGAGGCCCGTTCTCATTGATGCAACTCAAAGTGATTCAGGAAGTAATCACTTTGATTATCTTTACGGTGTTCACAACGGTTCTTTTCAAGGGGGAAACGCTGCATTGGAATCATTTTGCCGCTTTTGTATGTCTGGTACTGGCGGTATATTTTGTATTTTATAAATGATGGGTTAATCGCATTTGCACATTATTTCATATACTTCTCCATTCCTTTTGTTAAGAACGTTTGAAGCTTTCCTTCTTCATCCGTATAAATGAAACAGGCGTCGATATCCGGATGTGCATCCGCCACGCGTTCTGCTTCTTCCAGCCCCATCACCATGAATGCCGTGGCATAGGCGTCTGCACTCATGCAATCTTTGGCGATGACGGTGGCTGACAAGATGCTGTGCTGTACCGGATAGCCGGTACGCGGGTCGATGGTATGCGCATATTTCTTTCCGTCTTTATAGTAGTAGTTGCGATAATTGCCCGATGTAGCCATGCCTAAATCCGTGACTTGCAGCACTGCTTGCAGTTCCTGGTTCACTGCCAGTGAGTCGTCTATCGGCTTGTTCAAACCGATGCGCCAAGGTCCATTTTGAGGGTTTTGCCCGTGAACAACCACTTCTCCGCCTATATCGACCATAAAGTTGCGGATACCCTTTTTCTTCAGAAGTTGGGCTATGACATCTACTGCATATCCTTTTGCCACAGCGCTGCACGAGAGCATTATACGCGAGTCTGTTTTCACCACTTTCCCTTCATCGGACAATTTTACTTTTTCGTATCCTGTCATCTCCAGCAGGCTGTCTATCATGGCAGAGTCGGGGAAGTTACCCTTCTTGAACCCAAATCCCCAGGCATTGGCAAGAGGGGCAACGGTGATATCGAAGGCACCATCGGTCTCCCGGGAGATTTCCATGCTACGTCGGAAGACGTTGGTAAAGAATGTGTCGGGCACAATGTCCTCGTTGCGGTTGATGCGCGTAATGGTCGCCGTGTCATTGAAAGGGGACAAGGAACCGTCGAAACGTTTGAGTTCCGCTTCTATCTCCGCCTTCAGATTTTGGTCACATTGATAAGTCACTTTATATACCGTACCGAATATCAGTCCGTTATCCGTCTGATAAGGAGTGACTTGGTTGTGGCGGGCAAGTATCCAGATGGTTCCCAGTACCAGTAGGGCAATCCATAAAAAAATTCCGTTGTACTTTCTTTTCCATATCCTATCTGAGTTTTTACTTTTTAATTAAAAAAAAGATGCTCTACCAATATCTTGGTACCGATGATGACGAGGATAATCCCCCCCAAAGTTCGGCGCGCAGTCTGCGGGCTATGCCACATCCGAAACGGATGCCGAACATCAGACCGACCATCGACAAGGCGAATGATACAAAACCGATAATGCCGATGGGGGAAAGAATAGCCGAGAATAATCCTTGATACCGAGGAATGCAAACGAAACACCTACCGCCAAGGCATCGATGCTGGTTGCCACGGCCAGAGCGAGCACCACCTTCAGGCTGGTAGGGTCATACTCGTTTGCAATCTTCGTCCTTTGAAAGATTCTAAAATCATTCGTCCGCCTAAGAAGGCAAGGATCCGAAAGCAATCCAATGGTCTACACTTTCTATGAGATGGCTGAAAAAACTGGCGCCTATCCATCCGATAAAGGCATGATTGCCTGAAAAAAGCCGAAAGCAAATGGCCATCACCAGCATGGGTTTCGCAGCCGGGCGCGTTTCAAAATAATACCGCTTGCAATTGAGACAGCGAAACAATCCATCGCTAAGCATTGCAAGCAGCCAAATCTCTAGTCCTGTCATTGTATTCTAAAGAGGTAATTTGTAAATAAGGGAATAGGTAATTCCCATGTTATTTGATTTAAACTTTCCGTAACCGGGCACGTACCATGGGTCTCCATATTCTCCGGTAGATGCTTTGGTTTTGTATTTCATACGTACTGACCACCCCATGTTGAAGTTTTTGTAAATACGTACTTTGACGCCTAAAACGATTTCCAGCCATTGCACCGATCCTTTCATACCCAGATGGCTGAATGGCACACTTCCTCCCCAATAACCGTCTTCCAAACTGGGGTTACCTATTACATCTCCCCAGATAGGATCATCTGCCGGCATTGTGGAAACGTCATATTTAAATGAACTGAATGCACCGTAGCGAAGTCCTGCATACAAGTAGCTGTTCTTCTCTTTCTTCTTTGCCATGGTGTTGTAGTCCACACCGATTCGGAAGAATGGGGCCATTTGCTCTTATAGTGTATGCCTGTTTCGCTCCAGGTATCTGTTCCTCCCATACCAAACTCAATGGTAGGGATGAATTTATTCTTGAGGTTAACGGCTACGCTGACTTCAGAACTCATAAAGTCGCCTCCCAGCAGCTTGCTTCCGATGCCATATATGTCCACACCGACATACGTACCATTGTAGAGCGGAATGGTATCTATCTCGGCAACCTCTTTTTTCTTCTGATCTCTTTTGGGCGTTTGCGCCGGACGTTGCTGTTGTGCCAGCAACGGAAGCCCAATGCAAAAGAGCAGAAGCAGACTAATTAGTCGTTTCATCAGGTGTGCGTTCTGGCCGATAATTATAAATATCTGCAAGTTCTCGATTTCATTTGTATTGGCTTCTTTATTTTTTATATGAAGAGAATCTATCTGGTCCGGCTGCCCGTTGCCATAGGGATGGAGGGTTACCCGGTCTTCCCGGTTTTCCAAATTTAGCGCTGATTATATTTTGTTTCATCATATAACCACATTCCATGGACTGGAAATAAGGGGTATTCTGTTGTACAATGTATAATGTCAACATCTTTTTTCTCTACGTTTGGGATCGTATCTGAATATGAACACAGTAGTGTCACTTGTGTATCGTAGTGGCAACATCAGGGTATGCACATTCTTTTCATTGTTCAGGATGATAGAGTCGGTGCCCAATGCTGTGATTGTTAATGAATCAAGCAGCGTGTCTTTTAATGCAATAGTAGGGTTATCCGGATTAATGGTATATATTGTGCAGTACATCATCGGACGTCCTGCCAATGAGCAATCGTTCCATCCGAGCAGGCACTGTGTAAGCTACTGCACCGCCAATCGATAGTCAAATGAGAAAGATCGAATTAAATTCTTCTAATTTTTTGAATGGGTGAATCAAAAATTTTTTTCTATCTGATAGTTATTCCGTTCCGGTGCATTGCGCGAGATGAGTTCGCCAAGGAATCCGGCTAAGAATAATTGCGTACCTATAATCATTGCCGTCAAGTGACAAATAGAAATAGGGAGAGTCGGTTACAAGCCGGTAGGGGAGACCGTTGTACATTGCATGCAGTTTGCTGGCACCTACGATGATGACAGAAATCATTCCGATCAGAAACATCAATGATCCCAACAGTCCGAAGAAATGCATCGGGCTTGATGCCGAATCTGGAGAGGAACCAAAGAGAGAGTAAATCCAGATACCCGTTTACGAAACGGTTCAGTCCGAATTTGGTCGTACCATATTTGCGAGCCTGGTGTTGAACCACCTTTTCACCGATTTTCTTGAAACCGGCATTCTTTGCCAGGTAGGGAATATAACGATGCATTTCACCGTACACTTCGATATGTTTTACGACCTCTTTGCGATAGGCTTTCAATCCGCAGTTGAAGTCGTGCAGGTTTTTGATGCCTGATACTTTGCGGGCAGTAGCATTAAACAACTTGGTGGGCAGTGTCTTTGAAATAGGATCATATCTCTTTTTTGTTTCCAGCCGGATACGAGGTCGTAACCGTCTTCTGTGATCATGCGGTAAAGCTCCGGTATTTCATCCGGGCTATCTTGCAGGTCGGCATCCATCGTTATGACTACGTTTCCTTCCGCTTCAGCGAATCCGCAGTAGAAGTGCAGGTGATTTACCATAGTTACGGCGGAATTTGATACCTTTTACATGTTCCGATTGAGCTTTAAGCTTTTCGATCACTTCCCATGAATGGTCGGTACTTCCATCGTTAACGAAAATCACTTCGAATGAGAATCCGTTGGCTTGCATTACCCGTTCTATCCAAGCATAGAGTTCGGGTAGTGACTCTTCTTCATTGAATAATGGGATTACAACTGATATATCCATTTTTTATTACTAATTACTTTTTACGAATTACAAATTACGATTGAGACACTCCGTCATTTTCCGGTTTGGCCTTTTTTCATTACCATCAATGCGGTGGAATGGCCAGGATACCCCCAAAATACATCCCATGACAGGAGTTGCATGGTGATATTGATGGAGTAAGTGAACGGTATCTATCGTTTCTTTTATAACTTCTTTGTTTTCTATCAGAGCCGGGGTGTTGGTCATCAGTTCGTCCCATCAACTGGATGTAAGAGTTGATGATAAATCCATGATCGATGAATTGGAAATAGGCGTAGTGAGCCACAGCTACCAGCAGAGAAGCAAAAACATATACATAAATATGGTAAAGAGCATGGCATGTGAAAATTGGATACTTCCTCCGCAAATCTTATCCCGGTACATTTTCGCATAGTGATATCCGATGAAAGGTACGGACAATGTCAGGATTACAAATAAAAGCGAAAGGAAAGGTATGTGGAATCCCAGCGGGAAATAATATGAACTTCAATATCCAGTAGATTCCCATATACGTGCCAAAATGCATGGCATATTTTTGTAAATAGCTTCTGTTCATCTGTCATCTTCATTTATAAATTGCGCACAAAGGTACAAATAATATCGGTTGGTAGGGGAAATCTGGTTGTTAAAGTTAATAAAGCAGAGGAAGTTGCTGTCTGAATATTTTTTTGCAATTTTAATTGCCTGAAATGTAGCCTGTTAGTCTTTTGTTAGTAAAAAAGTTGTCTGCAGCTATTGCAGAATACATAAAAATGTCTACCTTTGCAACGCAAAACGGGTAAGTCCTATACGGCCAGCTCCCTTCGAATCCTCCAGGGCTTGATCGCAGCAAAGGTAGTTGGTTGTAGCGGCGCGATATAGATAAGCTTACCCACCCGCCTCTTTAGCTCAGTTGGCCAGAGCACGTGATTTGTAATCTCGGGGTCGTTGGTTCGAACCGACAAGAGGCTCAAAAAGGATATATAACAAATCCAAGAAAAAAAAGCATTCAGGTATTAGTCTGATGCTTTTTTTATATATTCGCATATTATCGAAATGCACAGTTCCCTAATTGTTGTAATATTCCATTTTTAAGAAAAGCAAAGATTTACAGTTTCTTTTTGATTCATCATTGTTATTCATTCTTGTATATTATGCTCAGATAGGATCTGATAAAAGCATCACATTTAAATGGCGTTGCAATATTCCATGAAGTTGCGATGATATTTATATTCCCGAGAGAAAAACGATGAATTGCAGTTGAGAGGCAATTTCTTGGTTCGTTTGTTTGCGTTCTTTACTTTCGATGTTATTTTGCATTAGATAAATGCCTAATGCTTTCTGAATATCGGCTATTCCCTTGTCCCATTCATGTTCGCCAAGTGTTTGAATGAAAGTACAATATTGCTTGAGCTTTTGCTTAGCTTTTTTAAACTGTTGTATTCGGTGTCAATGGGAGGATTAATGTGCGCAGAGCGTATTATGTTTGACATCTGCAAATAATGTTGGTAGCTACGGCTATGTCTGCGATAGTCGCATCTTCCGTTTCACCGGAACGATGGGAAGTTACGGTAGTATATCCGTGGCGGTGTGCCATTTCGATGGCATTCAGTGTTTCGGTCAGCGAACCTATCTGGTTTACTTTAATCAATATGGAGTTGGCACAGCCTTTTTCGATGCCCATTGCAAGGAAGTCTACATTGGTGACGAACAAATCGTCTCCTACCAACTGGCAACGGTTGCCGATACGGTCGGTCAGTTTCTTCCAGCCGTCCCAGTCGTTCTCGCTCATGCCGTCTTCGATAGAGTCGATGGGATACTTGTTGATTAACTCTTCCAGATAGTCAATCTGTTCGTCGGCAGTACGTTTCTTGCCTTTTTCACCTTCGAATTTGGTATAATCGTAGATGCCATCATGGTAGAACTCGGAAGAAGCGCAGTCCATGGCAATCATTACATCTTTGCCCGGTTCGTATCCGGCAGCCTTGATGGCGGCAATGATGGAGTTCAAGGCATCTTCTGTACCCTCCAGATTAGGAGCAAAACCTCCTTCATCGCCTACTGCTGTGCTGAGGCCACGGTCTTTCAGGACTTTCTTCAGTGCGTGGAACACTTCGGCACCCATACGCAAACCTTCGCGGAAGGAAGTGGCACCTACGGGGCGTATCATGAATTCCTGGAAAGCAATGGGAGCGTCACTATGCGAACCGCCGTTGATGATGTTCATCATCGGTACAGGCATCACATAGGTATTAGTACCACCGATATATCGGTAGAGTGGGATGTCAAGGTAAGCGGCGGCAGCCTTGGCTACAGCAAGAGATACGCCGAGGATGGCATTGGCACCCAGATTGGCTTTCGTTTTGGTTCCGTCCAGTGCAAGCATGGCATGGTCGATACCCATCTGGTTGAGGGCGGACATACCGATGAGCTTGGGAGCAATGATATTATTGATATTGTCCACGGCTTTCAGGACACCTTTGCCTCCGTAACGTTTTTTGTCACCGTCACGCAGTTCCAATGCTTCGTGTTCTCCCGTGGATGCTCCTGACGGGACAGATGCACGGCCTATGAAGCCGGATTCCAAGGTTACGTCTACTTCTACAGTTGGGTTACCTCTTGAATCGAGGATTTCACGTCCGATAATCTTCTCTATTTTCATATTCAGTCAATTTTAATTATAAACTATCTTACTAACAAATGAAAACAAGGAATTGTTTTTCGTTTTTAATCCTTTATTGTAATGCCTAAAAGAGCAGTCAACTCCATGGCTTGGGAAGTATTGACGATGGCTCCCCGTATGTCGGGCAGGTTGAGGCGTATACCTCCTATGTGCGAGTCGCTCAAGTCGATTCCTCTTAGAGGGGTGTGTGAAAACTCGGATTCTACCAGCTCACAGTTTTCAAAGGCGATGGAGGCAAGTTTGCAGTTGTTGACGTCGCTGTTGCGCAAGTCACAAGAGGTGAAGCGGGCTTGATTGATTTTACTCATGGAAAGATTGAGGTATCTGGCATTGCAGTCCTTCATTGTCAGATGGTTCAATATTGTTTCCGGCAGATTGGTTCCCACCAGTTTGCAGGATATGAATTCCACTCTGAACAGAGAACTTTCGGCAAATGAGATGTTGGAAAGGTCGCAATGTTCAAAACGTACATCAGTGAAATGGCAGGATTTCAGTTTGCAGGCGCTGAATTGGATATGACTGAAAGTACAGTTGGTGATGCTTTTGTAGGAATACTCCATGTGTTCCTCTGTCCGTTTACCGAAGTGAAGGTCTCTGACAGTTTCTTCCGTATTCAGCCATTCTTCCAATGATTTGGAACTTTCACTTTGTCCCTCTAAGGTAGGAGGGATGATGCGTACGGGAGGCATGACAAAAGGCTTGCTGGGTTTCATAGGGGTGTTTGGGTTATATACAGCGTCCGAAGGCGCCGCCGGCGAAGGCTGCCAGGACTCCTAATGTGATACTTAATAAGGTATATAAGGCAAACATTCCGTAGAATTCTTGCTTTATCAGAATCAGTCCGTCATTGCTGAAAGTGGAGAAGGTGGTGAATCCTCCGCACAGACCGGTAGTCAGCAACAGCCGTACCTCAGTAGAAAGGTTGAAACGGGCGGATAAGGTATAGAATAGCCCGATGAGGAAACTTCCGAGGATATTGACTGTGAATGTAGCCCATGGGAAAGAGTAGGGGACTATGCGCTCGTGGAGCATCATCTGCACGCAGTAGCGCAGTACGCTACCGGTACCGCCGCCAAGGAATATAGCTATCAGTAATCTAGTCATAGGTTTTCTGGGGTTGGTTTTGGCTGCAAAGGTAGTGAAGACAAAGGAATTTCAGTAAATCATAGTCCGAAATTTCATAAAGCGATTCTGTACTGGGGGAAGTAGTTATTGGTGGGATGTATATAATTTTGATATTTGATATGAGTGATTGCCAATCTTGGTTCCGGATAGTTCGTGATGGGGCAGAAGCGATTTACTAAATCTTGGAGGAAGATTTAGTAAATCGTTGCCGGAGATTTAGTAAAATGTCCGGGAGATTTTAGTAAACGAGTAGAAGGGGCTTTGGAAGGATGACTGGTTTGTCTGTATTTTTGGATACGGTAATAACTTGTGAAACTTGAGCCACTCTTGAAATTGAGGTCTTAACCGTTCAAATGCCATATTGTAGAGACCTCTCTAGAACCTTGTCTTGATAATCAGCGATTTATTTTCATTGGCTGTAGAGATTGTACCCATTCCTTCTCATTCTCTTCCTGCCTTTCTTTCTTCACTTGTAGAGAAGGGTTGTTTTTAATTTGTTGTTTTTTAGAGTTTTAACGAAATTGGTTGTAGATGTCATTTCCTTGTATTCCCGTCATTCACACCCTAACTTTGCAACATCGAATTCAAGAGAATGAAAGTTTATCGTTGAGGCCTCACGATGGATCTCCACTTCTTGAAAGAGAGGAAAAGGCTTCGGCCTATTTATTACATTATTATATTAACTTTCTAAAACATTAAAAATTATGGGACTTCAGTATGTAGTGGCAAAGAGAATCTTTGGTTTTGACAAGGACAAAAATGTAAAGTATGTAGCTAAATCCGTAGGAGCGGGTGAATTGGATTTTGATAAGTTGTGTGCCAAAGTGAGCCGTATTCTTGGTATTCACAGAAAGACGGTGGACTTAGTGGCTGCAGGACTGGTGGACATCATGTCGGAAGAAATAGACGATGGAAAGACTGTTCGTTTAGGTGATTTCGGATTGTTCCGCCCTTCTTTTGTAGGGAAGAGTGCTGATACGGAGGCTGGCGTTTCGGCCAGTAACATTGTCCGTAAACGTATTCTGTTTTTTCCGGGGAAAGCTTTTAGTCAAATGTTGGGCAATATGAGCGTCACCAAGATGGTGGTTCCCGATACGGACTATACGGATGGAAGTAGCAATGGTGGAGGGGATAACTCCAATCCTTCGGGAGGCAATGACGGGGACCAAGGTGAAAATCCTTTGGGATAATTCCAGTGCACGATTAAAGTTGTAAAAATATGGAGGGCGAAGTTTTCGTAGCGATACTTCTCCTTCTATTTTGTTTGTAGGCAGGATATTGTTCAAGGGAAGTTGGTTTTCATGCAAACGTTTGCCGACAAATCATCATCATTTTAGTTTAATTGCGTCAGAGTGTATTTCTTTCCTGCCTATATTTGCATCTGGAACATAATTTTATAAATATAGCATGAGAAACATGAAAGCAATCTGTACAAAATTAGCCTGCTTCCTGCTCGTTTTGTTGGTGAGCGGCGTAGCAATGGCAGAGAGTATTACCTCTCCCAACGGACAACTTCAATTGAATTTTTCGGTAAATGCGCAAGGCGAACCCGTTTACGAACTTTCTTATAAAGGAAAGCCGGTGATTAACCCTTCCAAATTAGGACTCGAACTGAAGAACGACCCCGGTCTGATGAATGGCTTCACGATGGTGGATGCAAAGACTTCCACTTTCGACGAGACTTGGGAACCGGTATGGGGTGAAGTAAAGCAAATCCGCAACCACTACAATGAGCTGGCTGTGACGCTCAACCAAAAGGCGCAAGGATAGGAACATCATTATCCGCTTCCGTTTGTTCGACGATGGTATGGGCTTCCGCTATGAATTCCCTTTACAAAAGAACCTGAACTATTTCGTGATTAAAGAAGAACGTTCTCAGTTTGCCATGACTGGCGACCACACTGCCTTCTGGATTCCGGGCGATTATGATACGCAGGAGTATGACTTTACAGAGTCCAAACTTTCTGAAATCCGCGGGCTGATGAAAGGGGCCATTACGCCTAACTGCTTCTCAAACTCCTTTTTCACCAACAGGTGTGCAGACATCTTTGCAAATGAAGACAGCCGACGGGTTGTATATCAATCTGCACGAAGGCTGCCTTGGTAGACTATTCCTGTATGCATCTTGAATCTGGATGATAAAAATCTGATTTTTGAATCATGGCTGACTCCTGATGCAAAAGGGGATAAAGGTTATATGCAAACTCCCTGCACGTCACCGTGGCGTACGGTTATCGTAAGCGACGATGCTCGTGACATCCTTGCCTCTAAAATCACGCTGAACTTGAACGAACCTTGTGCTTACGAGGACGTTTCCTGGATTAAGTCGGTGAAATACATCGGTGTGTGGTGGGAAATGATTGCCGGTAAAAGCACTTGGGCGTATACAGACGACCTTCCCTCCATCAAACTGGGTGAAGTAGACTACTCCAAAATGAAGCCCAACGGCCGTCACGGTGCCACTAACGAAAATGTAAAAAGTACATCGACTTTGCAGCCGAGCACGGTCTGGACCAAGTATTGGTAGAAGGCTGGAATGAAGGCTGGGAAGATTGGTTCGGCAAATCAAAGATTTTGTGTTTGATTTCGTCACTCCCTATCCGGATTTCGACGTGAAGATGCTGAACGCATATGCCAAGAGCAAAGGGGTGAAGCTGATGATGCATCATGAGACATCCGGTTCGGTGCGCAACTACGAACGTCATCATGGACAAGGCCTATCAGTTTATGATAGATAACGGATACAATGCCGTGAAGAGCGGATATGTAGGTAATATGATTCCCCGTGGTGAACATCATTATGGGCAATGGCTGAACAACCACTACCTCTATGCTGTGAAGAAGGCAGCCGACTACAAAATTTGTGTGAATGCGCACGAAGCTGTACGCCCTACCGGTTTGTGCCGTACTTATCCTAACTTGATTGGCACTTTCACCGATGAGAATCCCCGTTGGACTTCTGCTTTTTGACACTTGATTTTCTCGAACCGGGAAAACAATATGTAGCTACTCTTTATGCTGACGGAAAGGAGGCGGGATTTTGAATTTAAAAGAATCCTACTTCTTACCAGATAAAAAAAGGACTTGTTACAAACAAGAATAAGATGTCTGTGAAGCTGGCACGTAGCGGAGGATTTGCAGTAACCGGATGAAACAATGAAGCAACTCCGACGACTTGAAAACCTATCAAGAAAAAAGGACTGGAAATAAGATTCCGGTAAAAAGATTGTTTCCGGATTCCCCGCTTTTTAATAAATATTAGTTGTGCCCCTTCGAAAGAAAATTAAAACTTTGCGGAGTGCTTTTTTTTTAGGACGAATTCTTTTTTTTTGTACTTTTGCGCCATCTTTTTTTAAACATTATCAATAAAGAGAACAACATGGGAGGTTTTTTCGGAACAGTCTCGAAATCTAGTTGCGTGACTGATTTATTCTACGGCACAGATTATAACTCACATCTGGGTACCAAGCGAGGAGGACTCGCAACATATAGTGAGGAAAAAAGGTTTTATACGCTCCATTCACAATTTGGAAAGTACTTATTTCCGAACCAAGTTTGAAGGAGAACTGGACAAATTTAAAGGAAACGCCGGCATCGGCATCATTAGCGACACAGACGCACAACCTATCATCATCAATTCTCACCTCGGGCGCTTCGCCATTGTCACAGTCGCTAAAATAGTCAATATCCAGGAATTGGAAGAAGAACTTCTCAGTCAAAACATGCACTTCGCCGAACTTAGTTCGAGCAACACCAATCAGACGGAACTTATTGCATTACTTATGATACAAGGCAAAACTTTTGTCGAGGGTATCGAAAATGTGTTTAAGCACATTAAGGGTTCTTGTTCGATGCTTGCTTCTGACGGAAGATGGTAGTATGGACGTACTCCGGTGGTGATTGGAAGGAAAGACGGTGCTTATGCTGCAACCAGTGAATCGTCCAGTTTTCCGAATCTGGATTATGAGATTGAGAGATATTTAGGTCCCGGTGAGATTGTCCGTATGTATGACGATCATGTTGACCAGCTTCGCAAGCCCAATGAGGATATGCAGATTTGCTCGTTCTTGTGGGTGTATTATGGTTTCCCCGACTTCCTGTTATGAAGGGAAGAATGTTGAAGAAGTGCGTTTCACGAGTGGCTTGAAGATGGGACAGACAGATGATTCGGAAGTGGACTGTGCCTGTGGTATTCCTGATTCGGGAGTGGGTATGGCTTTGGGATATGCCGAAGGAAAGGGGGTTCCTTACCATCGTGCCATTGCAAAATATACACCGACCTGGCCTCGAAGCTTCACTCCGAGTAATCAGGCCATGCGTTCGTTGGTTGCTAAGATGAAATTGATTCCCAACCGTGCCATGCTCCAAAATAAACGTTTGTTGTTCTGTGATGATTCCATTGTGCGGGGAACACAGTTGCGTGACAATGTGAAGATTCTATATGATTACGGAGCGAAGGAAGTACACATGCGTATCGCTTGTCCTCCGTTGATCTATGCTTGTCCGTTTGTAGGTTTTTCAGGCTTCAAAAATGCGTTGGAGTTGATTACCCGCCGTATTATAAAGGAATTGGAAGGTGATGAAGAATAAGAATCTGGAGAAATATGCCACTACTGGTTCTCCGGAATACGAAAAAATGGTCAGTATTATTGCAGATCGTTTCGGTCTCAGTTCATTGAAGTTTAATACACTCGAAACGCTGATTGAGGCTATCGGATTACCTAAATGCAAGGTGTGTACACACTGTTTTGATGGAAGTAGCCACTTTTAAAGTAACAAAATAGATATTATATCGATAAAAAGAGCCGTGAATTGCTTTGTAATTCACGGCTCTTTTTTTACCTTTACGGCACTATAAACTATCAATTTGTAAATTGTAATTAGTAACTTGTAATTAAAACAATATGACTTTAGTAGACAGATTTTTAAAGTATGTAAGCTTCGATACACAATCTGATGAATAGACAGGGCTTACTCCAAGTACTCCGAAGCAGATGATTTTTGCTGAATACTTGAAAACAGAGTTGGAATCTTTGGGATTGGAAGATATTACTTTGGATGAGCATGGCTATCTTTTTGCTACACTTCCTGCCAATATAGATAAAGAAGTACCCACTATCGGATTTATCGCCCACATGGATACAAGTCCTGATATGACAGGAAAAGATGTAACTCCGCGGATTGTGGAAAAATATGATGGCTCGGATATTGTATTTGTGCGAATAGAATGTGATTCTTTCTCCGTCGCAATTCCCGGAATTGCTGGATCATAAGGGGGAAGACCTTGATTGTAACCAACGGAAAAACATTATTGGGAGCAGATGATAAAGCAGGTATTGCCGAAATCATATAAGAACATCCTGAAATCAAGCACGGTAAAATCCGTATCGGTTTCAATCCTGACGAAGAAATCGGATTGGGTGCTCATAAATTCGATGTAGAGAAATTCGGTTGTGAATGGGGATATACGATGGACGGAGGTGAAGTAGGAGAGTTAGAGTTTGAAAACTTTAATGCCGCTTCTGCGAAAGTGATTATTAAAGGACGTAACGTACATCCGGGATATGCAAAGGATAAAATGATCAACTCCTTGCGTGTAGCTAATGAGTTTGTGTCTTTACTGCCTACGGACGAAAGTGCCCGAATGTACTGATGGTTATCAGGGATTCTATCATTTGATTGGCATGACGGGTGAAGTAGAGCAGACTACCATCTCTTATATCATCCGCGATCATGACCGTGCCAAGTTTGAGGCATGCAAGGAAAATATGAAAAACGTGGGCGGAAATCATCAATAAGAAATATGGAGAAGGCACCGTTACATTGGAATTGAAAGACCAGTATTACAATATGCGTGAGAAAATTGAGCCGGTGATGCATATCATTGATATCGCTTTCAAGGCTATGGAAGAGGCGGGCGTGACACCTAAGGTGAAGGCTATCCGCGGTGGAACGGATGGTGCACAACTTTCATTCAAGGGATTGCCTTGTCCCAATATTTTTGCCGGCGGCTTGAATTTTCATGGCAGATATGAGTTCGTGCCAATCCAGTCTATTGAGAAAGCCATGAAAGTGGTGGTGAAAATCGCTGAATTGGTGGCAAGATAAGTAATTTATTAACCTTAAAATAGTAAAGTAATAACATGAAAACAACTCCGTTTACCGAAACACACATTGCCTTGGGGGCGAAAATGCACGAATTTGCAGGTTATAATATGCCTATTGAATATTCGGGAATTATTGATGAACATCTTACTGTATGTAATGCCGTAGGTGTTTTTGATGTATCCCATATGGGTGAATTTTGGGTAAAAGGTCCTAATGCGTTGGAGTTTTTGCAGCAAGTGACTTCAAACAATGTGGCAACTTTGCCCGTCGGTAAAGCGCAATATACTTGTTTCCCTAATGAGGAGGGAGGTATTGTTGATGACCTGTTGGTGTATCACTATGAATCCGAAAAATACTTGTTGGTGGTAAATGCGGCCAATATTGAGAAAGACTGGAACTGGTGTGTCAGCCATAACACAGTGGGTGCGGAATTGGAAAATGCATCCGACCGTATGGCACAGCTTGCTATTCAGGGACCGAAGGCTATGGAAGTTTTGCAAAAACTGACTCCGGTCAACTTGTCTGAAATTCCTTATTATGCTTTTACCACAGGTGAGTTCGCCGGTCAGAAAGATGTGATTATTTCGAATACCGGTTATACCGGTGCAGGTGGTTTCGAGCTTTATTTTTATCCCGAAGCTGGTCAGGCTATCTGGAAAGCAATTTTTGAAGCAGGTGCTCCTGAAGGGATTAAACCTATCGGGCTAGGGGCTCGTGATACATTACGTTTGGAAATGGGCTTTTGCCTGTATGGTAATGATTTGAGTGATACCACTTCTCCGTTGGAAGCAGGATTGGGCTGGATTACCAAATTTGTTGAAGGAAAGAATTTCACTTCACGTGCTTTACTTGAAAAGCAGAAAGCCGAAGGATTGAAACGCAAGCTGATTGCTTTTGAAATGGTAGACCGTGGTATTCCCCGTCATGGTTATGAACTGGTAAATGCTGATGGAGAGAAAATAGGTGAAGTAACTAGTGGAACCATGTCTCCAATGCGTAAGATTGGTATCGGTATGGGATATGTTCAGACCGCTTACACAGCATTAGGTACTGAAATATTTATTGATGTGCGCGGACGCAAGCTGAAAGCTGTAGTAGTAAAGGCCCCGTTCAGAAAATAAATCGAAAGCCGGAAAAGAGAACGCTGATAACAAAGAAAACGCGGATATTCAAGAAATCTGAATATTCGCGTTTTCTTTATATGGCTGATATACATTTACGGTTAGTTCCTTTTCATAAAAACAGCTTTTAATGCAAAATTAATAATAGGATGAAGAATATGATAAATAGATAATTCTTAATTTTGCAATCAAAAATTTATTAGCTATGTCTGAATTGGCTCCATTGATAAGTGATTTGGCTTTGATTCTGATCTGCGCCGGTGTCATGACGCTCGTCTTTAAACGGTTAAAGCAACCTCTTGTTCTCGGCTATATCGTAGCCGGCTTTTTGGCAAGTCCCCATGTTCCTCTTACTCCGTCGGTCATTGATGTGGCCAATATCCATACATGGTCGGAGATTGGTGTGATATTCTTGTTGTTCGCTCTAGGGTTGGAATTTAGTTTCAAGAAACTGGTGAAAGTAGGAGGGACAGCGGTCATTGCGGCGTGTACCATTATATTTTGTATGATATTGGTTGGGATTTTTGTAGGGTGGTCTTTCGGGTGGCAACGCATGGACTGTCTGTATTTGGGAGGTATGTTGGCCATGTCCTCCACCACTATTATTTATAAGGCTTTTGATGATTTAGGACTTCGCCAGCAACGTTTTGCCGGCCTGGTGCTTAGTATTCTGATCCTGGAAGATATATTGGCGATTGTTTTGATGGTTATGTTGAGTACAATGGCAGTGAGTCAGAATTTCGAGGGTAGTGAAATGGTCTATAGCATTGCTAAATTATTATTCTTCCTTATATTATGGTTTGTGGTAGGTATTTATATCATTCCTACATTTTTGAAGCGTTCCCGCAAGTGGATGGCAAATGAAACATTGCTGATTGTTTCGCTGGCATTGTGCTTCGGTATGGTAGTTGTAGCGGCCAAGGTTGGATTTTCGGCTGCGTTTGGAGCTTTTATAATGGGGTCTATTTTGGCAGAAACGGTGGAGGCCGAAAATATAGAGAAGCTTGTGGCCCCTGTAAAAGATTTGTTTGGAGCCATTTTCTTTGTATCTGTGGGAATGATGGTAGACCCTGCCATGATTGTAGAATATATATGGCCCATTGTGATTATTACATTGGCCATTCTGCTTGGGCAGGTTATTTTTGGTACAGGTGGCGTGATTTTGTCGGGACAGCCGTTGAAAGTTGCCATGCAATGTGGCTTCAGTCTGACCCAGATTGGTGAATTTGCATTCATTATCGCTTCGTTGGGGGTAAGTCTGAAAGTAACCAGTGATTTCTTATATCCTATTGTGGTGGCTGTTTCGGTCATTACCACATTTCTGACCCCGTATATGATACGTTTGGCGATACCTGCTTATCATATAGTAGAGAAACGTCTGCCCGGCAAATGGAAAAAAATGCTTGAGCGTTATTCATCGGGATCACAAACGGTGAATCATGAAAACAATTGGAAGAAATTGTTGGTTGCCATAGCTAGGATCGTAGCTGTTTATTCTGTATTGTGTATAGCTATGATTACACTTTCATTCCATTTTATTATTCCATTGTTCCGGGCTAGTCTGCCTGTCTTTTGGGCCAATCTGGCAGGAACTGTTTTTACTATCGTCTGCATCGCACCTTTCTTGCGTGCCATTATCATGAAAAAAAACCACTCTGTAGAGTTCCAGGCGTTATGGCAGGATAGCCGTTTCAACCGGGCTCCCTTAATTTCTACCATTTTACTCCGTATAGTGATAGCTGTCATGTTTGTGATGTTTGTTATAGAGAAACTTTTTCAGACTTCCACGACTTTGCTGATCGGTATAGCCGTTGTTTTGGTAGGTATGATGATGTTCTCGCGATGGCTGAAGAAGCAATCTATATTCATGGAGCGTACTTTTATTCAGAATTTGCGTTTCAGAGATGTGCATGCTGAGTTCACAGGTCAGAAGCGTCCTGAGTATGAAGGACATTTGTTGTCCCGCGACTTACATCTTTCGGATTTTGAGATACCTGCGGATTCCTTATGGGCGGGATATACGTTAAGAGAGTTGAATTTGGGGCATAAATACGGAGTACATGTGGCATCTATCATTCGTGGAATGCATCGTATTAATATTCCGGGGGCGAATGTACGTCTGTTTCCCGGTGACACCATACAGGTAATCGGTACGGATGAGCAGTTGGGCGAGTTTGCCCGTCAGGCAGAAAGAGTATCAGCCGCCGCTGAAGAGGAAGATTTGGAAAGGCGTGAAATGAATCTGAAACAGTTCATTATAGATCGTAACTCATTTTTCTTGGGTAAAAATATCAAAGAAAGTGGTATCCGGGATGAGTACAAATGTCTGGTGGTAGGCGTCGAAAAAGAAGATAGTACGCTGATGACCCCTGATATCAATGTACCTTTTACGGAAGGAGATGTGGTATGGGTGGTAGGCGAACGGGATGATGTGTACCGTTTGTTGGGTAAGAAAGAAAAAGAGGAAGAATAATTAATTTTAATACATAAGAAAACCATGAAAAGTGATCCTAAAGATTGTCTGTATTGTCAGAACAATGAGACATTGCACAATTTAATGATTGAAATAG
>VOFC01005866.1_pt1 | contig 28513 bp, 40 predicted proteins | sample 5384161 | NCBI WGS metagenome assembly VOFC01 (sample SAMN12384722, study PRJNA508395) | human gut metagenome | isolation source: healthy gut B | host: Homo sapiens | reverse complement strand
GCAAATCGACGAATCCAATCTTTACCATGTTTCGCCGCTGCCGATAAAATAGTCCGGATGGGCGGCGCGGGCCTGCTCCACACTGATCTTGTACCGGTGCAGATGGTCGCTGAGCGCCCGGCTCACATCCGCCTCGGTCCCGTGGAGTACCGCTCGATGTGCTGGAAGGTCGAGAGCATGTGGTCGAAGTGTTCCTCCATCCCGCACAGCTCAAAGGCGCGGCGGTGGAAGGCATTGTCGAGGTCAAGCATCCGGTTTTCCCGCTGGTCGGCATCCGCGCTCTCCTCCAGCACCCGGTACTGCTCGATGAGCAGGCGGTACATGGCCTCCTCCTGCTCCCGGTCAGGCGGCCGCGGATGTGGTTCAGGATCTCTTTTTCCAGCGTGAAGCGGGCGAACTGCTCCATCTCCATCAGCTTGAGGTCGATGGGCGCCACATAGGTACCGCTCTGGGGCTTGATGGTGACCATGTGGGCGATGTTGAGCATGATCAGCGCTTCCCGCATGGGAGTCCGGCTGATGCCCAGCTCCTGGGCCAGTTCATGGTCGTTCAGTTCATCACCGGGTTTCAGTTCCATGGTGATGATCCGGCTGCGGATGGTCTCATAGGCCGCTTCCCGGGCGCTCCGTACTGCCATAGGACTCTCGCTCCTTCTGCGCTGCATCGCGCGTTTGTGTTACTGATATATCAATACCAGACCAAATTCATTTTACCCCACACCGCGGTCCGGCGTCAATTGGAAAAACTGCCCAAATCGCGGGAGTTTTTACTTGTCCAACCTGTCGCTTTTTCCAGGGGCCGTAGAGTACGACGCCCCACACGGCGGCCAGGGCCAGCCCGCAGGCCACATCCACGACCGAGTGCTGTTTGGTGAACACGGTGGAGGCGCAGATCAGCCCGGCCCAGACCCAGGCCAGCACTTTCAGCCAGGGCCTGTCCTTCGTCAGGCTGCTGCCCGAGAAGGCGATGGCCATACAGGCCGAGCTCTGGCAGTGGATGGAGGGGCAGACGTTCACCGAAGCGTCGGCTTTCCAGATGAGCTGCATCAGAGTCAGGGCGATGTTGTCCCGGCCCAGAGTCTCTGCCGCCGGGCGGATGTCCAGCCCATCGGGCAGCACTATATAAATAATGAGACAGAAGGTCATGCCGGAGCACATCATCAGGCAGAGTTTATCGTAGCTGGCCGTGTCGTACCACCACAGCAGGGCCGTCACCGCCGCCAGCAGCACTAACCAGCTTCAATAGGGGAAAACGAACCACTCGTTGAAGGGGATGAGGTCGTCCAGCGGGGCATGGATGATGTATTTCGGGTCCTTCACCGTGAGATCCAGCCAGAAGAACCAGATCAGGTAGATCACCCAGTAGGCCTGATACCACAGATGCGGTTTCAGGCGGTTGCGCAGGGATGTTGTATTCATGTGTTTACTCCTACCAAAAAATACTCGCACAGCGCCTATTTTACCATAGATTCCGCGCTTGCGCAAACCCAATTTATAGGATACAATAAAACAGACCGGCCTTTCCTGCCGTGTCCGCACGGATTTTCTGATCTGAGATCTGCACTGAATGATAAAGCATCAAAGGAGTTTTCATGTTATCTTCTGTTCCCATCCGTCTGGTGGCGCTGGATCTGGACGGCACCCTGCTATCCCATCACAGCGAAGTCACCCCCGCACCCGCCAGGCCATTGCGCAGGCCGTGGCCCATGGGGTCATCGTCCTGCCCGCCACCGGCCGTCCGCTCTCCAACCTGCCCCTTGTGGTGACCCGGCTCAGCGGCGTCCGCTATGCTATCACCTCCAACGGCGCCGCCGTCTGGGATCTGGGCGCAGACCCCATGAGCGCGGTGTACAGCCGCTACTGCAACGCGGCGGAACACCACACCACTGAACCGGTCTCCCTGATCTCCCATGTCCTGCCGGTGGAACTGGCCCGGGAGGCCTTCGCCCTGTACATGGAGTACCCAGGAGCCATGAGCGCTTTTCTGCGATGGCCGCACCTACCGGGACCCCGTCGGCATGGAGCGCTTTGCCCGCCGGAACGCCCGCAGCGGCTCCACCGAGGCCCGCCAGCCCAACGACGGCCGGTTCACCGTGGTGCGGGATCTGGGCGAATGGACGAGCCGCCATGCCCATGAGATCGAAAAATTCTGTATGTTCTTCGACACCCCGGAGGAGGCGCAGGCGGCTCTCCCCCGTTTCCGCGCCCTGCCCGGGGCCGAAGTAGTGCAGGGTTCCCCGACAACATTGAGGTGACTGCCTGCGGAGTGGACAAGGGCACTGCCCTGCTGGCCCTGGCCGACCGTCTGGGCATCCCCCGGGAGGCCACCCTGGCTGTGGGCGACAGCGAGAACGACCGGGCCATGCTGGAGAAGGCCGGCACGGCTGCCGTCATGGCCAACGGAATGCCCGCCATCCGGGCGATGGCCGACCTGGTCTCCGCCGCGGACTGCGACCACGACGGCGTGGCCGAGGTGTTTGAACGGCTCGGCCTGTGACCCTTCGGCATTTTTGTGCAATGTATACAAGCTCTTATGCAAAACATTGTGCTTGTTGAGCATTACCAAATGTCGTTTTGTCGTTTATACTAATAATACGAACGTATGGCCGTGGGTGTGCGCCCGCGCGGGTGTGTACCCCCGGCCCTGATTGTCAAATAAAAAGGAGAAATGCGTTATGAATCCCATCGTCGAAAAGGTCTATCAGATCGGCATTATCCCTGTTATCGCATCCAACAGCGTGGACGAAGCCCTGCCCCTGTGCAAGGCTCTGGCTGAGGGCGGTCTGCCTGCAGCTGAGGTCACCTTCCGCACCGCATGTGCTGAGGAGTGCATCCGCAAGATCCACGAGGAGATGCCCGAGATGCTGCTGGGCGCCGGCACTGTGCTGACCTGCGAGCAGGCTGACCGTGCTATGGCTGCCGGTGCTTCCTTCATCGTTGCCCCCGGCTTTGATCCCGAGGTCTGCAAGCACGTCATCGACAAGGGCGGCATCATGATGCCCGGCACCTGCTCCGCAGGCGAGATGCAGCAGGCCATGAACATGGGCTGCGAGGCTCTGAAGTTCTTCCCCGCCGAGGCAAACGGCGGTGTCGGCATGCTGAAGAACATCGGCGCAGCCCTGAAGGGTGCCCGCTGGATGTGCACCGGCGGTGTCAACGCCAAGAATGTCAACGATTACCTGGGCTATGACCAGATCTTCGCTGTGGGCGGCACCTGGATGTGCAAGAGCGATGTCATCAAGGCCGGCGACTGGGCAAAGATCACTGCTCAGAGCAAGGAAGCCGTTGACACCATGCTGGGCCTGAAGCTGATGCACGTGGGCATCAACACCGGCAACGAGGAAGAGGCCATGAAGGTCGCCAACCTGATCGGCGGTCTGCTGAACATGAAGGTCGCTCCCGGCAACTCCAGCATCTTTGTTGGCAAGAAGGAATTTGAGATCATGAAGAAGCCCGGCCGCGGCACCAATGGCCACATCGCCATCGGTTGCAACAACGTGGACCGTGCCATCTATCACCTGTCCCAGCGCGGCGTGAAGTTCGATCTGGACAGCAAGAATGTTAAGGACGGCAAGACCATCGCCTGCTACTTCGCAGACGAGATCGCAGGCTTCGCCTTCCACCTGGTCCAGGCCTGATCTGATCCATGACAGCTTCCGCCGTACCGGCACGCCCTGCGGCGGGATCATATAAAAAGAAAACACACCCCAAAACAAAAAAGGAGAAAACCACATGAAAGTCGTTACTTTTGGCGAACTGATGATCCGTCTGCAGCCGTTCAACTACGAGCGCTTTGTTCAGGCCAACAACCTGGAGTTCACTTTCGGCGGCGGCGAAGCTAACGTTGCTGTTTCCCTGGCAAACTACGGCATGGACGCTGTCTATGTGACCAAGCTGCCCGCACACGCCATCGGTCAGGCCGCTGTCAACTCCCTGCGCCGCTACGGTGTCGATACCAGCATGATCACCCGTGGCGGTGACCGTGTGGGCATCTACTACAACGAGAAGGGCGCTTCTCAGCGTGGTTCTGTCTGCATCTATGACCGTGCCAACAGCGCCATCCAGCTGGCTCAGCCTTCCGACTTCGACTGGGACAAGATCTTCGAGGGCGTGGACTGGTTCCACTTCACCGGCATCACCCCGGCCCTGGGCCCCAATGTTGTTGACATCTGCCGCGAAGCCTGCAAGGCTGCCAAGGCTCATGGCGTTAAGATCAGCTGCGACCTGAACTACCGCGGCAAGCTGTGGACCCGCGAGGAAGCCCGCGCTGCCATGACCGAGCTGTGCCAGTACGTCGATGTCTGCATCTCCAACGAGGAGGACGCAAAGGACGTGTTCGGCATTGAGGCCGAGGCTACCGATATCTACGGCGGCAAGCTGAATGCTGAGGGCTACAAGAGCGTTGCCAAGCAGCTGGCTGACAAGTTCGGCTTCGAGAAGGTCGCCATCACCCTGCGTGAGAGCCATTCCGCTTCCGACAACGGCTGGAGCGCCATGCTGTACGATGTCGCTTCTGACGAGTACTGCTTCTCCAAGAAGTATGAGCTGAAGATCATCGACCGCGTCGGCGGCGGCGACTCCTTCGGCGGCGGCCTGATCTACGCCCTGCTGAACGGCAAGACCACCCAGGAAGCTGTTGAGTTTGCTGTTGCTGCTTCCGCTCTGAAGCATTCCATCGAAGGCGACTACAACATGGTTACTGTTGCTGAGGTCGAGAAGCTGGCTGGCGGCGACGGTTCCGGCCGTATCCAGCGCTAAGATCTGCCGACAGGGGGTAATCTGCGATGGAGATCCGTTATTCCTGCAATCAGAAGGATTTCAAACGCTACACCACCGAGGAGATGCGGGATGAAATGCTCATCACCGGCCTGTACAAAGCCGATGAAGTGGCTGCGGTCTACAGCCATGTGGACCGTATGGTCACGCTGGGCTGCATGCCCGTCCACGAGACCGTTTCCATCGACAAGGGCATCGATGTCTGGGCCAACTTCGGCACCCACTATTTCCTGGAGCGCCGGGAGATCGGCATCTTCAACATCGGCAAGGATTCCACCGGCATCGTGGTGGCCGACGGTGTGAAGTAAGCTGGGCTACAAGGACTGTCTCTACATCACCCAGGGCACCCGCGAGGTGACCTTTGCCTCTGCCGATCCCGCGCACCCCGCCAAATTCTATATGGTGTCTGCTCCGGCACACTGCGCCTACCAGACCCGCCTGATCCGGATGGCCGATGCGAACCATCGTCCTCTGGGCAGCGCAGAGACCTGCAACAAGCGCACCATCAATCAGTTCATCCACCCGGATGTGCTGAAGACCTGCCAGCTGAGCATGGGAATGACCGAGCTGGAGCCCGGTTCCAACTGGAACACGATGCCCAGCCACACCCATGAGCGGCGGATGGAGATCTATACCTACTTCGAACTGCCCGAGGGGCAGGTGGTGTTCCACATGTGCGGCGAACCCACTCAGACCCGCCACATCGTCATGCACAACGAGGATGCTGTCATCAGCCCCTCCTGGAGCATCCACAGCGGTGTGGGCACCTCGAACTATACGTTCATCTGGGCCATGGGCGGCGAGAACATGGAGTTTGACGACATGGACAACATCGCCACTACCGACCTGCGTTGAACGCAGCTTCAAGCCCCGTACCGGTTTTTGCCCGGCACGGGGCTTTTTATAACAGACAGGAGGTTTCCAAAATGGATTTATCTGCATTTGATCTGAAGGGCAAGGTCGCCCTGATCACCGGCGGTGCCCATTGCATCGGCTTTTCCATTGCCGTCGGCATGGCAAAATGCGGTGCCACGGTCTGCTTCAACTGCTCCAACGAGGGCAGCCTGGAAAAGGGCCTTGCAGCCTATCAGGAGGCCGGGATCAAGGCCCACGGCTATGTGGCCGACGTCACCGACGAGGACGCTGTCAACGCCATGGTGGCCCGGATCAAGACCGAGGTGGGCTCGGTGGACATTCTGGTGAACAACGCCGGCCTGATGAAGCGTGTGCCCATGATCGAGATGAGCCACACGGATTTCATGCGGGTCATCGATGTCCATGTGGGCGGTGCCTTCAACTGCTCCAAGGCTGTCCTGCCCGACATGATCGCAAAGCGTGAAGGCAAGATCATCAACATCTGCTCCACGATGAGCGAGCCGGGCCGCGAGACCGGGTCCGCCTATGCCTCCGCCAAGGGTGCCCTGAAGATGCTGACCCGGAACATCGCTTCCGAGTACGGTCAGTACAACATCCAGTGCAATGGCATGGGCCCCGGCTACATCGCCACCGCCCAGACCGCTCGCCTGCGCGAGACCCAGCCGGACGGCAGCCGTCACCCCTTCGACACCTTCATCTGCGCCAAGACCCCGGCCGGCCGCTGGGGCGACCCGGAGGATATGGTGGGCCCCTGCGTGTTCCTGGCCTCCCACGCCTCGGACTTCGTCAACGGCCAGATCCTCTACGCCGACGGCGGCATCCTGGCCTATATCGGCAGACAGCCTAAGTAACCAGAATCCCTGAATATTCAAAAAGGCACCGCTGTATGTTTATCTCATACGGCGGTGCCTTTTAAGGTTGCATCCATTTCTCTACGATTTTTCACAGTTCTAAAATTACTACCAATAAAACATCCTGTCTTGCTGGACCTCTACTCTATCCACTCAAAGCTTTCCCGGCTTACAGATCATCCAAGCTTAAATTTCCACTTTGCAGATCGCTCAAAAATGTATCAAAGAGCAACTTTGTCAGTTTGCTTTTGTGATAATGTTCAAGGACAGCGTCACGGTAACTTTTTCCATCAATACGGATGTCGCTCCGCTTCGTCAGCAAAAAGTTACCATTGCCGTTTCCCAACGGCCGAATGCTCCATTCCTTTCCATATTTCTTATATATCGCGCTCTCTTTTCCCTGAACCGTCCTGCTCTCCGGCGGAATATAATAGATCTCCATTGTGATCCTCCTTTTTTTATTCGGCGATTCTTAACTTCGGCTTGTCCATTTCTTTCATAATCTCAAAACAAACCATCTCTGCTGTGCGACGAACAAGTTCTTTATGATACTCGTCCCATCCGCCGTATTCTTTGATTCGATGCAGCTGTGCCGCCCCACCGCCGAGTTTTTTCCCATTCTTTCCAACTACATGCAGTGTCTTTTGTGACATACAAATCTCCTTTCCGGACGTTTGTCCTTTTCATTTGGCGGAACTCACTTCCTCAAGCTTTGACAGAAGATCTTCCAACTCCTGCATCTGTCGTTTTTCTCCTCGATCTCACTTTCCAGCCTTTCCAATTCGGATCGTTTATGATCAAGTTCTGTCACACATTTTGCACGAAGCTGAATTGAAATTTCCTTCGCATCCTGTTCGGAAATCGACTTTTTCCGTGAAGCTCCTGCTGCGATGCCAGCCACGAGGCCAATCGAAAGCCCCATTCCGGGAAGCATCGACATTACTCCAACGCTTGCAGCTCCTGCAGCCATCGCAAACGCTGCCGCATATTTGGGTGCCCCTTCCAAAAATGTTCTCAATGCCTCTTCCGAGATCAAATTGCCTTCTTTTTTGGATTCCTGTACAGATTGAAGCTTTCCGGCCCGAATCCAGCGGCGAACTGTTTCAGGGTTCGTATGAAGCATTTCAGCAATTTGTTTCACAGAATAGTTCGTCATTGTTCCTCCATTGCGACAATTATAGCATAAGGACTATCTTAATGCAACATCAACATTGTCAATTTTGTCGCATTATTTTTGTACATTTTTCATTAGTTACTACAAATTTATTCTCACGTCATCATTTTTTCAGTAAGACTCAATCTTACCACCCCGATTTTACTACATTCAAACTATTTTTTCCACACTTTTTGTGCTTCCCTGTTTTTTTACACTTTTGTAAAGTATTTTTCCTTGCATTTTTGTCGGAGACGGTATAATAGTTCCCCGTGGGCAACTTTTCACGTGGGGCTGCCCATGAAGAAAAAACTTTAGACACAAACAAGGAGAAATAACCCATGAAACTCAAGAATGTTGCTATCGTTGCCGCTGCTCTGGCTCTGGCTGTTGGTATGACCGCCTGCGGTTCTTCCGCAAGCTCCACCGCTTCTTCTGCTGCTTCCTCCACTGCCGCTTCTTCCGAGGCTGCAAGCTCTGAGGCCGCTTCTTCTGAGGCTGAGGCTCAGGCTGCTGAGTACACCGTTTACAACACCACCGGCGCAAACGTCACCGAGCTGTACCTGTACGAGGCCGGCTCTGAGGATAAGGGCGAGAACCTGGCTGCTGACGGCCTGGCCGACGGCGACAGCGTTGTCCTGACCCTGCCCGAGGACGCAGACCAGTCTGCAAAGTACATCCTGGAGTTCACCACCGAGGACGGCACCACCCAGAGCTTCGAGACCCTGAGCTACGAGGTCACCCCCATCTCCCTGCTGAGCGCTGACGCTGCTGCAGGTGCTACCCCATCGCTTTCTCTGCTCCCGAGCAGTAAGCGGTCCAGACGGGCTCTGAAGCCCCTCTGATCGTCTGATGCCCCTTGCAGCAAAAAGATCCCCCTGCACCGTCCAAAAACGATGCAGGGGGATCTTTGTCGTATCACAGCGTCAGGAAGCCGCGTCTCAGACCTTCTCGATGGTGATGGTCCACTCGCTGGTCAGGGCCTCGTCCGGCTCCAGCACTTCGTGCTTGCCGTCCTCGTTGACGCTGTTGGCCCAGCCGTTCCAGGGCTCCATGCAGACGAAGTTCTCGGCATCCTGCTGCCAGAGTACGCCGTTGGTAAAAAGCTCTCGTCGGCATCCACGGTGACCTTGTGGCCGTTGCCCTTGTCGGTAAAGCTCATGGGGAACTCCACGTCGGTCAGCAGGCGGATGGTGTTGTCTGCGCCCTCCTTGCGGGTGAGGGTGATCTTCTCGGGGGCGGCGGGCTGCTCGCCCTTGGCGTTCTCGGAGCAGGTGGCGCACTTGATGTCGAAGTCCACATTCTGCAGCTCAGAGGCGATGAAATAGGGGTGATATCCGAAGCTGAAGGGCATGGGGACCTTGCCCTCATTGATGACGGTCATGGTAATGGAAGCTGTGTTGCCGTTCAGGTTGTAGTTCACCAGCAGGGTGAAGTCAAACGGATACAGGAACTTGGTCAGCGGGGTGGACTCCAGGATCAGGGTCACGCCGTCGGGGCCGACGCTCTCCACTTCCCATGCGCACAGATCTGCGAAACCGTGGCACTCCATGGGGTAGGCCTTGCCGTCAAACATGTGGACGCCGCCGTCCGGGTTGCCGCAGCTGGGGAACAGCACCGGTACGCCGAAGCGGGGGCGGTTGCACTCGCTGAAGTTAGGGCGGCGGGTCCAGATGTACTCGTCGCCGTCCAGCGTAAAGCCGGTGATCATGCCGCCCCGCTCCGGGGTGATGGTCAGGCTGGTTTTTGCGGCGGGATCGGTGATGACGTACTGCTCGTAGCAGGCATTGCCTTCGGTGACATACTGGGTGGTGATCTGGTTCATAGGTCAGTCCTCCTTATTTTTCTGGCTCTCTGCCAGTTTTTTGAAATAGTAGTCAATGCCATAGCGGATAAAGTATTTTACAAGCTGCACGGCACCATAAATGATCGCTGCATAGATCAGCAAAGTCACAAGCAGCATTCCTGTCGTATTCGCCATAAAAACCTCCTTCGCATTGCACAAAAAAAGGCTGCCGCGCACAGAAAACAGCGCACAGCAGCCATTTTTTAATTTACAGCACCACGCCATCCTTGAAGATAGAGATCTCGCGGAAGCCGTGTTTTTCCGCCTTGGTCTGCTCGCCGCTGGCCACGCGGATGACCAGATCCAGCAGATCCTTTGCAGCCTCGTCAATGGTCTTTTCACCGTCTGCGATGACACCGGTGTTGAAATCGATCCAGCCGCTCTTCTTCTGGGCCAGCGGCGTGTTGGTGGAGATCTTGGGAGTGGGCGCCGGAGCGGAGAACGGGGTGCCGCGGCCGGTGGAGAACAGGAACAGGTGTGCCCCTGCTACCGTCATGGCGGTGGCAGAAACCAGATCGTTGCCGGGGCCGTAGAGCATATTCAAGCCCTTGGTCACCACGGGGTCGCCGTAGCCGATGACGTCCATGATGGGGGCGGTGCCGCCCTTCTGCACGCAGCCGCAGCTCTTATCCTCCAGCGTAGTGATGCCGCCGGCCTTGTTGCCCGGAGAGGGGTTGTCGTAGACGACCTCGTTGTGGCTGATGAAGTAATCCTTGAAGCCGTTGATCATCTTTTCGGCCTTGACGAAGACGTCGTGGTTGATGCAGCGGTCCATCAGGAAGCCCTCGGCGCCGAACATCTCGGGCACCTCGGTCAGGACGGTGGAGCCGCCCCGCTGGCCCATCATGTCGGAGAAGCGGCCGATGGTGGGGTTTGCAGTGATGCCGGACAGGCCGTCGGAGCCGCCGCACTTCATGCCGACCACCAGCTCGCTGACGGGGATGGGCTCGCGCTGGAACTGACCGGCGTAAGCCGCCAGCTCCTTCAGGATGTCGCGGGCAGCGGCAAACTCATCGTTCACGTCCTGACAGGTCAGGAACTTGACGCGGTCGTGATCGTAATCGCCAAGCTCTTCCAGGAACTGCTCGTGGGTCAGATTCTCACAGCCCAGAGACAGCACCAGAACGGCGGCTGCATTGGGGTGGCGGACCAGAGCGGCCAGCAGCTTGCGGGTCTGGGCATGGTCATGCCCGGTCTGGCTGCAGCCGAAGGGGTGGGTAAAGGTATACAGGCCCTCGACGGAGCCGGTGACCAGATCCTGATTGTCCGCCACCATCTTCTTGGCAATGTCGTTGACTCAGCCGACGGTGGGGATGATCCAGATCTCGTTGCGGATGGCGGCGCGGCCATCCCTGCGGCGGAAGCCCATGAATGTCTCCGGCTCGACTTTGGGCAGCGGGGCAAGATCCGGGGCGGGGTTGTAGCTGTACTCCACCTCACCGGACAGGTTGGTATGGACGTTATGGGTGTGCATCCAGGTGCCCGGCTCGGCATCAGCAGTTGCATGGCCGATGGGGAAACCGTACTTGATGACGTTCTCGCCGTTTTTGATGGGCTTCACGGCCATCTTGTGGCCCTGGGATGTCCTCCAGTGCCGTGACGGACAGGCCGTCCACTTCCACCAGAGTGCCCTTTGCAATGGGGTGCAGAGCAACCACCACGTTGTCGATGGGGCTGATATGAATCGCCTGCGGCATAGTGTCTCTCCTTCTCTTACAGGCAGCTCTTATAGGCCGCCTCGGCACCCTGGGTGCGGATCATCTCGAGGTCTGCCAGCACGGCAGCCTCCAGACCTTCGATCTGGGTCAGATCCTGATCCCACATCTGGGTGTTGGTCAGCACGGCGTGTACCAGCTGTGCGGCGGTGTCGTCCTTGTGTGCATAGTAGAAGTCCAGAGCCCATGCGTCATCCTGGATCTTGTAGGTGTTGCCGGCCGGGCGCTTGCAGATCAGGCCGTCGGCGGTGCGCTCCTGGATGTCGTTGGAATAGAAGGCGATGTAAGCGGCCAGGGACATGGTCAGGCACTTGGGCAGCTTCTTCTGCTCCTCAATGTAAGCCAGGAAGGAAGGCATGTTGCGGGCCTTCCACTTGGAGGTGGAGTTCAGGGAGATGCTCATCAGCTCGTGGTTGACGAAGGGGTTGTTGAAGCGGTCCTCAACAGCAGAGGCAAAGTCCTCCAGATCCTTCTTGTCCAGCGGCAGGGTGGGGATGATCTCCTCGTGCAGCATCTTGTTCGTAAAGCCGCGCACGGTATCGTTGTGCATACAGTCGCGGACGATATCAAAGCCTGCCAGATAAGCGCCCAGAACGAAACCGGTGTGGGCACCGTTCAGGATGCGGACCTTGCGCTTCTTGTAGGGGGTGACATCGGGCACGACCATGACGTTGACACCTGCCTTCTTGAACGGCAGCTTGTCCTCCAGACCGGCAGGGCCCTCGATGACCCAGACGCCGAACACTTCGCCCACGTCCAGAGCGGTATCGTGGTAGCCGTTGGCCTCTTCCAGAGCGGCCAGCTCCTTCGGGTCACGGATGCGGCCCGGAACGATGCGGTCCACCAGAGTGGAGCAGAAGGTGTTGGCGTTGTTCATCCAGTCAATGAACCCGGCCTCCAGATCCCAGTCCTTGGCATAGTTGTTGCAGCACTTCTTCAGCTCTTTGCCGTTGTTGTCGATCAGCTCGCAGGAGAGGATCACCAGACCCTTGTCGGCAGCGCCGTTGAAGGCCTTGTAGCGCTCGTACAGCACACGGGTCAGCTTTGCGGGGAAGCTGTTGGGGGGAACCTGATCGAACTGGCTGTCGCCCTTGGTGTAGGCAATGCCGGCCTCGGTGGTGTTGGATACAACAGTCTCCAGATCCTCAGAGCGAGCCAGTGCCAGAACCTCGTCCCACTTGCCGTCAATGTAGGGGCAGACACAGTCGGACACGCAGGAGATCACGCGCTTTGCATCCACCTTCTGGCCCTTCTCGCTGCCGCGCAGGTACAGGGTGTACAGACCCTCCTGCTCGTTGATCCAGTCGGCCATCTGGGGAAGTTGCCGATGGGCTGCACCAGCTTGACCTTGCCGTTGTAGCCGGCCTTCTCGTTGGCGATATCATAGAAGTAATCCACGAATGCCCGCAGGAAGTTGCCCTCGCCGAACTGCATGACCTTGACAGGGGCATCCTTCAGGACATAACCGTTGTAGCCGGTCTCAGACAGGACCTTGTAATTCAAAGTTTCCATACTTTGTGCTCTCCTTTTAGTTTGCTTTGCTTTTCTTCAGGGGTGCCGACATGCACCGCTCACTGTCTTTATTGTATGCTGTTGTATACAAAGAAGTCAAGTGGTTTTTGCCACTTTTGAAGGCAAAAACCGGCCATTTATATAAATTCCAGCGTTTTTTACAAGGAAAAGTCCAAAAATTTGTCAATTTTTCAGTTGTATACATTAGAATTTTCCGCTATACTATGGGTAGGCTCGGCTCACTCGCGCGGGTGGGTCAAATCAACCTCAATAACTGATATATTACCTTATTCGTAATATATCAGACATGAACAGAGAAAAGGAGTAATCGACCCATGAAAGCATTTATGGATAAGGACTTCATGCTCCAGTCTGCAACGGCGCAGCACCTGTACCATGACTACGCTGCTGAGATGCCCATCTGCGACTACCACTGCCACATTCCTCCCCGTGAGATCTACGAGAACCGCCGGTTCGACAACATCGCACAGGTCTGGCTGGGCGGCCGCAACCCCGACGGCAGCTACTTCGGCGACCACTACAAATGGCGCGTGATGCGTTCCAACGGTGTGCCCGAGGAGTACATCACCGGTGACAAGCCCGACCGCGAGCGCTTCCAGAAGTTCGCCGAGGCTCTGCCCATGGCCATCGGCAACCCGATGCACCACTGGACCAACCTCGAGCTGCACAAGTTCTTCGGCTACGAGGGCGAGCTGAACGGCGACACCGCTGAGGAAGTCTGGAACCTGTGCAACGAGAAGCTGCAGAACGATCCCAAGCTGACCGTCCGCGGCCTGATCGAGCAGAGCAACGTGGCCTTCATCGGCACCACCGATGATCCCATCGACAGCCTGGAGTGGCACAAGAAGATCAAGGAAGATCCCACCATCAAGTTCATCGTGGCTCCTTCCTTCCGTCCCGACAAGGCCATCAACATCCAGAAGCCCGGCTTTGCTGAGTACATGGGCAAGCTGGCCCAGGTCGTCGGCAAGGAGAAGCTGGCCTGCATCGACTGCGTTACCGATGCCCTGACCCAGCGCATCAACTTCTTTGCCGAGATGGGCTGCCGCGCTTCCGACCACGGCCTGGACTATGTGCCCTACCGTGAGGCCGCCAAGGAAGAGGTCAACGCCATCTACCAGAAGGTCATGGCCGGTGAGACCGTGACCACCGAAGAGGCCGAGAAGTACCAGACCTACATCCTGATCCACCTGGGCAAGCAGTATCATCGTCTGGGCATTGCCATGCAGATCCACTACAACTGCCTGCGCGGCGTCAACCGCAAGATGAACGACCTGCTGGGACCCGATACCGGCTTCGATATGATCAACACCGCTACCTGCGGCGGCCAGATCGCAAGCCTGCTCAGCGCCCTGAACGACACCGATGAGTGCCCCAAGGTCATCATCTACAGCCTGAACCCCGCCGACAACGAGCAGATCGGCACCATCCTGGGCTGCTTCCAGACCAGCGAGATCCCCGGCAAGATCCAGCACGGCTCCGCATGGTGGTTCAATGACCACAAGGTGGGCATGGAGAACCAGATCAAGAGCCTGGCAAACCTGGGCCTGCTGGGCAACTTCGTCGGCATGCTGACCGACAGCCGCAGCTTCCTGAGCTACACCCGCCACGACTACTTCCGCCGCATCCTGTGCAACGTGATCGGCCAGTGGGTCGAGGACGGCGAGTATCCCGCAAACGAGAAGTCTCTGGAGAAGATCGTCAAGGGCATCTGCTTTGACAACGCAAAGCGCTACTTCAACCTGTAATCTCCGTGATTTCATGAGGGCTCCGTACAAATGTGCGGGGCCCTCATTCTTTTCCATTCCCACCATTCATAACATCCAATTTTTTGCCAAATAACGAGAATCCTTGTCGGGTATTGCCGTTGCGCCCGGGGGATTTTCGTCTATACTGTTGACTTAGCTGCTAAAGAGAGAAGGGGGATTTCCTACGAATTATCTGTTTCAGTTTGCGCGCATCCTTGCGTTCTGTTTCCTGGGCGAGATCTGCCATGCGGTGCTGCCGCTGCCCATCCCGGCCAGTGTCTACGGCCTTGTGCTGCTTCTGCTGGCTTTGAAGACCGGCCTTGTGAAGCTGGATCAGGTCAAAGAGGTGGGCACCTACCTCACCGGCATCTTTCCGCTGCTCTTCGTGCCCGCCGCTGCCGGTGTCATGGAGCTGTGGGCCGAGATGGGCAGCATGCTGATCCCCATTCTCATCTCCATCATCCCCGTCACGGTCCTGGTCATGGTGACGGCCGGCAAGACCACTCAGGCGATGACCAGCCGCCGCAAAGCAAAGGAGACCGATCATGAGTGAGTTTCTGAACGAATTTTTTTCCGGCTCTGCCGCATGGGGCGTACTGCTGACGCTGGCCGCCTTTGCGCTGGGCACCCCCATCAACCGCGTCACCGGGAAAGCCTTCTGCAATCCCCTTCTGCTGGGCGCGATCTTCGTCATCATCTTCCTGTCGGTCTGCCACATCCCCTACGCGGATTTCAAGGCCAGCGCCGCCCCCATCAACTATCTGCTCCTGCCCGCAACGGTGGCCCTGGCCATCCCCCCCCTGTATGAGAAGCTGGATCTGCTCAAGGCCAACGCCGCCGCCATCATCGCGGGGGATCTCGGTGGGCACACTGGTCAGCCTGGGCAGCGCCCTGGCCCTTGCGCTGGCGCTGGACCTGACCCGGGAACAGTACGCCACCCTGCTGCCCAAGTCCGTTACCACTGCCATCAGCATGGACGTGGCCGCCGAGCTGGGCGGCATCGCCCCCTGACCGGTGCCATCGTCATCCTGACCGGCATCATGGGCAACCTGCTGGCCGAGACGGTCTGCAAGGTCTTCCACATCACCAACCCCATCGCCAAGGGCGTGGGTATCGGCACTGCGGCCCATGCCGTCGGTACCAGCAAGGCGCTGGAAATCGGCGAAGTGGAAGGCGCGATGAGCGGCCTGTCCATCGCGGTGGCCGGCGTACTCACCGCCGTGTTCTGCCCGGTCTTTGTGAACCTGATCGATTGATTCCAAGAAAGAAACCGGCCTGTTGTGCAACGCTGCACGGCAGGCCGGTTTTTGCTGTTTTATGCAGTTTCTTTGCGCAGGATATGGGTCACCATAAAGACACAGTAGCACAACGCCAGCCCCCATGCGATGGGGTTGGAGATGCAGATGCCGAAGTAGCCCAGACTGTGGATGGCAAGCCACCCGCCGATGCTGCGGCCGATGAGCTCGCCCACGCCGGAAATGACAGCCTGCACACTGTATCCGAGGCCCTGCAGGGTGTTGCGGAAGATCATCAGCAGGCCATGGAAGCAGAACAGGACACTGATGACCGTCAGGTACTCCACGGCACCGGCGGTGACAGCGGGGTCTGCCTGCCCCAGCACCAGATCCACGGCCCAACCCTTGACGAAGAAGATCACGCCCCAGGCCGGAACGCAGTAGCACAGCTGGATCAGGCAGCCGTCCCGGATGCCCTGCTTCACCCGGTCGGTGCGGCGGGCACCGTGGTTCTGGCCCACATAGGTGGCCATGGCCATGCCCACGCTCTCCATGGGCAGGGTGAACATCTGCCGGATCTTCTCGCCTGCCGTCTGCGCCGCCACCGCGACACTGCCCATCAGATTGATGGCATCCTGCATGACGACTGCGCCGATAGCCGAGACCGAATACTCAAACCCCATCGGGAAGCCGATGTAGGCCAGACGCCCGCAGTGGCTGGCCGAGAGGACACAGTTCTCCCGGGTGAAGCGGATGCCCTCCACCCGGGTGAAGAACCACACGGTGCAGAGCAGACCGCTGACCAGCTGGCTGAGGACCGTTGCAATGGCGGCCCCCTCCACCCCCATGCCGAAGGGCACGATGAAGATCCAGTCCAGCCCGATGTTCAGGAAGCTGGACACCAGCAGGAAGTAGAACGGATGGGTGGAGTCCCCCATACTCCGCAGCACGGTGGAGGCATAGTTGTACAGCACCGTGGCCGGGATGCCCAGAAAGATGATCCGGATATAGGCCGCCGCATCCCGGAACAGCTCCTCCGGGGTGTGGATGAGCCGGAGCAGCGGCCCGGCGATCAGAGTCGTGACGATGGTGAACACCACGCTCAGCGCCACGCAGAGGGCCGCACCGTTGAACAGATACCTGTGCAGCGCGTCCCGGTCCTTGGCGCCGAAGCTTTCCGCCACCGGGATGCCGAAGCCCACGCAGGCCCCCTGCACGAAGCCGAGGATCAGAAAGTTCAGCGAATAGGTCGTGCCCACCGCACCCAGGGCGTCGGTGCCGAGGCACCGTCCCACGATGACAGTGTCCGCAAAGCTGTACAGCTGCTGGAACAGGGTGCCCAGCACCAGCGGCAGGGCAAATTTCAGGATCCGCGTCAGGGGTCTGCCGACGGTCAGGTCGTTGGTACCGGACCCTTTCTTCCCGGTCTTGTCCATGATAAATCGATTCCTCCTGTCTTGAACTGCTTACAGGATATCATGGAATCCACCCGGGCCGTTAGGTCTTTTTTGCGATGAAATCGGACAAATTTTGGAATTTCCGCTCACCACAGCGGCAGGGCGTTGATCTCATCCTTCAGCTGAAGGGTCTGGATATGGGTACGTTTTCCGGTGCTTTCCAGCCGGTCGGCCACCACGAGGGCCCGCTTGCGGGCCAGTTCCCCGTTGGCGGCATAGACCGAGGGTGCATTGGGCAGACCCGCCAGCACCGCGCACTCCGCATCGGTGAGTTCTGCGGTGGTCTTGCCGAAATAGCCTTCGGCCGCCTGCGCCACGCCGTACCACTGGTTCCCGAAATAGCTGCTGCCCTCATACATCTCAAAGATCTGCTGCTTGGAATAATAGTCTTCCAGATCCCGGGCGGCAAAGATCTCCGCCGCCTTCCGGGACATCCGCTTTTCCTGGGTGAAAAGCTCGTTCTTGGCCAACTGCTGGGTCAGCGTACTGCCGCCCTCTGCCATGGAATGGGTCCGCAGGTCGGTCCACAGGGCCCGGACGATGGCCGCCGGGTCGATGCCGTGATGCTTCTCGAACCGGCTGTCCTCCACGGCGATCACCGCGTCGATATAGGTCTGGGACAGCTGGTCGCAGGAGGCAAAGCCGGGGCGGGCGGCGATCTCATCGTACAGCCCGGTGATGGGCCGGGCAGCGATCGTTGTCCGGTACAGCTGCCATCCCTGTACGCCCAGAAGCCCGCCGATGACCACCAGCACAAAGATTGCTGCCGCCAGCAGCCAGGCTGCAAGGCGCTTCACAAAACGTCCCAGCATTGTTTCTCTTCCCCCTTTTTGTCTGTTATCCTACCCGATTTCACAGCGGAAAACAAGTCTCTTTTTGTGAACAAAAAACTGCGCCTGGAACAGCAGACGCAGCGCAGGACTCCGGTTTACCCCTCGGGGTGGTATCGCAGCAGCTTTTCGGCAAACACGCGGCTGAAGAACTGCACGAAGGGTCCGAGGCAGAACGCGCACACCAGGGTGCCGATGCCCACAAGGCCGCCCAGCAGCCAGCACAGCAGCGCACACAGCGCATCGGTGAACACGCGGCAGCCGAAGTACGGCACCGGGGTGTAGTCCCGCAGGCCCAGCGAGAGGTAATCGTACGGGGCGATGCCCAGATCTGCCGTCTGGTACAGCGAAGCCCCCAGCGCCGTGACCGGCACGGCTAAAACCAGCCAGAGCAGCTGCACCGGCAGGCTCTCCGCCGGGCCGAAGGCTGCTGCGATGGGGTCATAGAACAGGGTGATGATATACCCCATGAAGATCCCATTGACGAAGGTGCCCAGCCCGATGTACTTGCGGCCGAAGGCGACCTCCAGCAGAAAGAACAGGATGTTGACGCTGAGGTTCACCAGCCCCAGCGACACCCCCAGCATCTCGGAGAGCCGCATGTTCAGGGCGCTGATGGAGTCGTTGCCCAGATGGGACTGCTTGAACAGGGCAATGCCCAGTCCGATGATAAAGATGCCCACGATCATGCCCAGCACACGCCGGGTCGACGGTTTCTGTCGGACAGTGTTCATAACGGCCTCCTCAGATGTTCTTCGATCTTTGCCTTGTCCAGCCCCTCACCGATGACGATGAGGACCTGCTGCCCGGCGGGGATCGGCGCTGCCGCCAGCCCTTCGGCGGTGGCGTTCAGCTCTACCCAGCCGTCCGCATCTTCCACAAAGCCCTTGACCCGCAGCACCCGGCCGCAGGCATCGTCCGTAAAGAGGGACGGGATGTTGGCCCGCAGCTGCGTACAGGGCAGCCCGAGTTCCAGAAAATAGGCCGACCCGAAGGGCTTCTGCCCTGCAAAGCGGAGCTTTTCGCAGTCCGCCTGCCGGTGGCCGCAGCGGTCCAGCTCCGCCAGATCTGCATCGGTCAGCTGTGCCCAGTCCCGGGCAAAGAAATCCGCCTCTGTCAGAGCCCGGCTGCACCGGCAGGCTTCCAGCGCACGTTTCAGGTGCGCCGCGGCCCGCTCCTGCTGTTCCCGGCCAGCCAGCTGGCAGCGGGAGAGCAGGATCTTCCCGGCCGGAGCCGCTTCGGAGGCCAGGATGTAATCCGCCTGGGGCGAAAGGTCCTCCGGCAGCAGGGCATCCACCACCGCAAACACATTGCCCAGGGTGTACCACCGGTCCAGCGGGTCGTCCCGCAGCACATCGAAGAACTCGTCCACGTCAAAAATGCCGCTGGGCTCCACCACCACCCGGTCGAAGCCCCGCATGGCCATGGAGATGAGCTTGGTCCGCATCCGGCGCTGGTGGGTATCACAGTCGCAGCCGCCGCTGATGGTCTCGATCTCACAGTGCTCCCCCAGCAGGTCCTGCACCAACATGGCGTCCACATTCACGGCACCGAAGTCGTTTTCCAGAATGCAGACATGGTGTCCCTGCCGCACAAGATAAGCCGCGTATTTCCGCAGGAACGTCGTCTTGCCTGCGCCCAAAAAGCCGGTGATGAGATCCACCTGAACCATCGTTTCCCTCCTGATGCGTTATGCGTGATTGAAGCCCTTGCCGAAGACCTCGGTGGTGCTCAGCATGGACATGAAGGCGTTGAGATGCTGTTTATGGATAAAGTCCTGCAGCTGATCTGCTTCTTTCCGGGTCAGGGTGGTGTAGATCATATAATGGGGCTTGTCCGTATAGGCACCGAAGCAGGGCGTATAGGTCGCACCCCGCGTCAGGGTCTTCATGACGAAGTCGCAGATGGGCTCCTTGTCATCGCAGATGATGAGGATGGCCTTGCACATCTTGATCTTTTCCAGCACCGCATCGATGACCAGCGATTTCACGGTCAGGCCCACGAAGGAGTACAGAGCCGTGTACAGGTCGAACACGAAGCAGGCGGCAATGACCATGAACAGGTCGGTGAGGAACAGCGCCGTGGCGATGCTGTGGATGTGGGTGTACTTTTTTCCACGATGAGGGCGATGATGTCCGTGCCGCCGGAGGAAGCACCCACGTTGAACAGCAGCGCCGAAGCGATGGCCGGCAGTGCGATGGCAAACAGCAGATCCAGCATGGGCTGGTCGCTCAGAGGGGCCCCGCAGCGGACAGACCTTTTCCAGCACCATCAGCTCAATGGACATGACCAGGGTGGCATAGCCGGTGGTCATGGCAAACTTTTTTCCCAGAAAGATCAGGCCCACCGCCAGAAGGATCAGGTTGGCTGCCGACGAAAAGGCCGAAGCCGACAGCGGGGTCAGCTTGGCCGCCAGAGCTGCCGCACCGGTCACGCCGCCGAACACGAAGTTATTGGGAAATTTGAAGAAATACACACCCACCGACATGATGGAGATGCTCAGGGTGATCACCACATACTGACGGATGTATGCCGCCGCTTTCTCGCGCAGAGAAGGTTCCGCAATCGTTTCCATAGAATTTACCGTCCGTTCTTCCTTGTTCTGTTTCCGGGTCCGCAAAAACTGTACCGGAATCATTGTATCACGGAACGCCCCGGGGTCAAGGGGCAATCGCCGTCCGGACCTCAGCCGAACAGCTTTTTGGTGTTGTGCGTATAGACCGAAAGCACCAGCCCCACACAGATGTACAGCATCAGCACCGAGCTGCCGCCCGCCGAATAGAAGGGCAGGGTGACGCCGATGACGGGCAGGATGCGCAGGTTCATGCCCACATTGACCGCGATCTGGGCCATAAGGGCACCCCAATGCCGGCGCAGATGAAGGTACCCAGCAGATCCTCGCTGCGGGCACCGGTCAGGAAGGTCTTGATGACCAGCGCGAACAGCACACCCAGCACCACGCAGCAGCCTACAAAGCCTGTCGCGTTGCCGATCCAGCTCAGGATGAAGTCGTTGTGGGCATTGGGGACGCTGTAATAGCTGCCGCCGCACAGTCCGTTGCCGAAGATGCCGCCGGAGCCCAGGGCGATCTCGCCCCGCTGCTGCTGGTAGATGATGTTCTTCCAGACCTCCTCGCTGGGGGCCCAGCCGGTCTTGTTGTCCGGATCGATCACCGCGAGGATGCGGTACCACTGGTAGCCCTTGCCGATCTTGTCGCTGAAGAAAGCGAAGGCAACCGCCATGGCCGCTGCCGCCGCCGAGACGGCCCCGATGATGTATTTCCAGCTCAGGCCCGCCGCGAACATCATACAGCAGCCGATGATCCCGTAGATGATGGCGGTGCCGTCATCGCCCTGAACATGGATGATCAGGATGGGCACCAGCAGATGGAGCAGCAGCTTGCCCAGCTCCTTGGGCTCATTGATGCGGGTGCGCACATTGTTCAGGTGCATGGCAAAGGTCAGGATGAAACTGATCTTGGCCAGCTCTGTGGGCTGGAAGGTGAAGCCCCCCAGCTTGTACCAGGAGTAGTTGTCCGTGTCGCCCGCGTTGTAGCCGATGGTCAGCGGGCCGATGCTCACGTTCCGGATGAACAGGGTGGGCAGCACAAGGCCCCAGGTCAGCACCACGTGGACCGGCCAGACCTTCACAAGGATCCGGTAATCGATGTTGGACAGCAGCACCGCAATGGCCAGCCCGATGGCGGCCGCACCGGCCTGCACCAGAGCCCGGCGGTAGTCGCCGATGCCGGTGATCTGGCCGGTAACCTCGTCCACCGCAAACCCATTGCCCTGCTTGGCTGCCCAGGAGGACAGGGCCGCCACGGCCATGGCACTGCTGAACACACACATCAGCAGGTAGATCTTATCAGTGCGCCTGAAATAGCGCCGAATGCTTTCCAAAGAAAACACCGCCTTTCTCTATCCGGAAGCGGCGGGGTGCCTGCCCCGATCCGCTGGTTTCCCATTTTATATGGTATAGTATACCGCACGGTGCGTTCCTGCGCAAGATTCCCCTCCCGTTTTCCACAAAACTTCTCCTCCTGTGACAAGTCTGCAAAACCGCCCCGCCAGCCTTGACAAAGCTTGCCGCACTCTCTAAAATGGAGACAGAGGGTCTGTTCTGTGACAGACTCCTTCCGGAGGAACTTCCAAGATGAAAAAAATCCATCATCGCTTTCTGTGTGCGCTCTGCGCACTTGCGGTCCTGATCTCCGCGCTGTTCCCGGTCTCCGTGCTGGCGGCGGAGGGCACCGACACGGCTGCCTCCGCCCCCTCACCACCGAGGATGCCCGGGAGATGCAGCAGGCGGATGCCGCCGTGACTGCCCTGACCGACAGCGACACCTACGCGGATATGACCCGCTCCCAGCGGACGGATGCCGCCGTGGAGCAGCTGCAGCAGCTGGCGGAGCAGGGCCTTGTGGACCGGCGCTCCATCTATGTGGATGAAGCAAACGGCATGGTCAGCTTTTCCTACAGCTGCGGGGCCCTGGGCGGCATTCTGGTGGCCGACCTCGATGAAGAGAATGCAGTCGTCGCCGCATCCGACATGCCGGGGATCGACCTGCACGAGCTGTCCAACGCCCCCCCAAGGGGGGGATCTTGGCACGGCCATGATCTACTATGCCTTTGACAACACGGTCAACAGCTCCCGCTACCCGTATTACTCCTATATGAAGAGTTTCTGGACAGCCATGGGGCTCCGCACCCGTCTGGACACCTCGGTCACCGTCTCCGACCTGCGCCGGATGGGCAATTATCAGCTGTGCATCCTCAGCGCCCACGGCTCCTACTACACCTACACCACCGGGCTGCTGTTCCGCAGGACCCGCACCGAGCCGGTGATCCTGCTGACGGAGGAATCCACCATGGCGCGGGACCTGTATTACAGTCTGGACCTGATGACCCACCGGGTCATCAAGATCAACGGCCTGTACTGCATCACCCCCGCCTTCTTCCGGGCGGCCTATCGGGGCGGGCAGCTGAAGAACACCATCGTTCTCTCCGAGACCTGCGAGTTTTTGGGCGTGGACAGCAGCGTGGATACCTCCATGGCCGATGCCCTGCTGGCCGGCGGTGCCAAAGCGGTGGCCGGTTATGTCAACAATGTCTACACCGTTTACTCCCGCAGCATGCTCTGGGACACTGTGAACCGGCTGATCCTGGGGCAGACGCTGGAAGAAGCGGTCCAGCACGCGCAGGACACCTACGGCTCGGACGATCTGGTCTGGTACAACGCCCAGGGCGGCAGGCGCCCCCATGCGGCGGCGGCCTATCTCCGCCTCTTCGGCGATGCGGAGGTGCGTCTCATCGAGCCGGCAGAAACGGCCGCCGTGCAGCAGGCCGCATAAGCGTTGCACTTTTCCGTGATTTATATTATACTGGGGGATGGCAGAACATTCTGCCGTCCCCCTTTTTGTATTCTGATCGAGGTATCCTGTATTATGGCTGAATATATCACACATTCCCGCAAGGAGACCGTGGCGCTGGGCCGGAAGCTGGCCGCCGTGCTGCCGGACGGTGCGCTCATCGCATTCACCGGCGGGCTGGGCGCAGGCAAGACGGCTTTCTGCGAGGGTCTCGCCGAGGGGCTTGGCTGCACCGATCCGGTGAGCAGCCCCACCTTTGCCATCGTAAACTACTACCGGGGGCCGAAGCCCCTGGCCCATTTTGATTTGTACCGCATCTCCACCGAGAACGATCTGTGCGCGGCAGGGTTTTACGATTATCTGGATCAGGGTGCCATCGTGGCCGCAGAGTGGAGCGAGAACTTCGCCGACCTGCTGGCCCCGGAGCATCCCATCCAGATCCGGATCGAGCGGCTGGACGACACTACCCGCCGCATCACCATGGAGGGAATCAGCGTATGAACATCCTTGCCGTAGATACCGCCGGAAAGACGCTGGGGTCGCCCTGCTTCAGGACGGCCGCCTGAAATACGAGTGCTATCTGGATGGCGGCATGACCCACAGCGAGACCCTGATGCCGCTGGTGGACCACTGCCTGAAGCTGTGCGGCCTGACCTGCGCCGACATCGACCTGTTCGGCGTCAATGCGGGCCCCGGCAGCTTTACCGGGCTGCGCATCGGCATCGCCGCCATCAAGGGGCTGGCCTTCCCCGCGAGACGCCCTGCGCCCCGGTCTCCACGCTGGAGGCTCTGGCCGCCGCCCACACCGGCAAGGGGACCGTCCTCTGCGCACTGGACGCCCGCCGCGCACAGGTGTACAGCGCCGCCTTTGATCTGGGCACCCACACCCGGCTGATGGACGATGACGCCCGGGCCGTGGATGATCTGGCCCAATTTGTAGAAAATTGCAAAAAGCCCCTGTTTTTTGTTGGTGATGGCGCAGCTCTGTGCTATAATAAATACAGCAATGTCCCGGGGTACTCAGCGTTCCCCCCGGCCCTGCGGGCGGCCGGGCCGCCGCCGTGGGACTGGTGGCCGGGCAGATGTGGGCGCGGCGAAGCCGTGCTGCCCGAAGCCCTGCTGCCGGATTATCACCGGCTGAGTCAGGCCGAGCGGGAGCGGGCCGAACGCCTTGCCGCCGAAGCCGCCGCCCGGCACACCGAAACGGAAAACGGAAAGGATTGAAAGATTTCATGGCAAAACCCATTGCACTTGCCGCCGACCACGGCGGTTACGAACTGAAAGAGGCCGTCAAGGCCCATCTGGATGAGCTGGGGCTGGAGTACATCGATTTCGGCACCCACAGCACCGCCAGCGTTGATTATCCCGGACATGGCCCTGCCCGCCTGCGATGCCGTTGTCAGCGGCCAGTGCGACAAGGCCCTGCTGTTCTGCGGCACCGGTGTCGGCATCAGCATGGCCGCCAACAAGGTCAAGGGCATCCGTGCCTGCTGCTGCTCTGACAGCTTCAGCTGCGAGTATACCCGCCGCCACAACGACGCCAACGCCCTGTGCATGGGCGGCCGTGTGGTGGGCCCCGGCCTCGCCTGCCAGCTGGTGGATATCTTCCTGAACACCCCCCTTCGAGGGCGGCCGCCACGAAAAGCGGATCGCCAAGCTGATGGCCATTGAGCGGCGCTGAACCCGTTCTCAGGTACCCAATAGAAGCATTCTATTTACAATAAGGAGCGTGTGATTATGACCCCTATGATCGTTGAGCATCCTCTGCTGCAGCACAAGGTCAGCCTGCTGCGCAACAAGCAGACCGGCACCAAGGAATTCCGTGACCTGGTCGGCGAGATTGCTACCCTGATGTGCTACGAAGCCACCCGTGACCTGCCGCTGGAGGAAGTCGAGATCGAGACCCCCATCACCATGGCAAAGACCAAGGTCCTGGCCGGCCGCAAGCTGGCTCTGGTGCCCATCCTCCGTGCCGGCATGGGCATGCTGGACGGCATGCTGACCCTGCTGCCCGCCGCAAAGGTCGGCTTCATCGGCCTGTACCGCGACGAGGAGACCCTGCTGCCCGTGGAGTACTTCTGCAAGCGGGCCCAGGATATCGCCGAGCGCGATGTGCTGGTGCTGGACCCCATGCTGGCTACCGGCGGCAGCGCCATTGACGCCATCACCCAGATCAAGAAGCAGGCGCAAAGCGGATCAAGTTCATCGGCCTGATCGCCGCTCCGGAAGGCATCGAGGCCCTGCACAAGGCACATCCCGATGTGGATATCTATCTGGCCGCCAAGGATGATCACCTGAACGAGAACGGCTACATCGTCCCCGGTCTGGGCGATGCCGGCGACCGGATCTTCGGCACCAAGTAAATTCTGCGCAAACAAAAATTCCAGCGCTGGCTCTCAGCGCTGGAATTTTTTATCCGATCTTACCGGCCGCGGCCGCCGCCTCCGCCATGGAAGGAACCGCCGCCTGCGTGGAAGCCGCCGCCTCCACCGCCGCCGCGGAACGAGCCGCCCCCCGAAGCTGCCGCCGGAGCGTCCTCCGCCCATACCGCCAAAGGAACCGCCGCCAAAACTGCCCGGTCCGCCGAAGCCGCCGCCCCGGGGCGGACGGGGACCGCGCGGGCCGCCGCCGAAACCGCCGGGCCCGCCAAAACCGGCATAAGGACCGCCGGGTCCGCGGGGCGGCCGGGGGCCGCGGCGATGCCGCCAGCCGAACCAGCCCAAGGGGCCCCAGTACCAGCCGAAGCCGTGGCCGATGGGCGCGATGAAGATAAAGAACAACGCGAAGATCACGATGGCATATGCCACGATCGTCAGCAGCGCGCTGGCAAGAGTTTCCAGCACAGAGGCCGGTTTCTCTGCCGGATCGTTATAAGCATCGCCCGTATGACTCCCTGTATTTCCTGTATTGCCCGGGACCGTGCCGCCGGTCGAGCCGCTGCTCAGGGTCACGCCGTAGACATCTGCAATGGTGCTGGCCACATTGTTGGCGCAGGTGAGCACTGCCGCATCGTAATCGCCTGCGGCAAACTCGTCCTCCATGGTCTGGGCAAGGGCACTGGCCTGTTTTTCCAGCGTGGTGTTCCGGAACCCGTCACCGGTGGCAAGATAGTAATCGCCGTCCGCATACTGCTGGGACTGCATCACCAGCAGGATCAGGACGCCGTTGTTCTCGCTGGAGCTGCCCAGCCCCCAGGCATTGGCGGCCTGCGTGGCATATTCCTCGGTGGATACACTGCCCGTATAATCTACGGTCAGTACACCGATCTGGGCTCCCTTGCACTGCTGGTCCAGCTGATCGTTCAGGGTCTCGAGTTTTTCCTTTGTGGTACTGCTCAGGACCCCGGCATCGTCCACCACGCACTGGCCTTCGGGCAGGTCCGGCAGCTGCGCTTTGGCGGCTGCGAAGGAAGCCGGTGCCAGCGCCGTCAGACTGACCATCAGGACCACGAACAGTGCGCAGACGCGCGCGGCAAATCGTTTCATCGTTTTCATGCGAAAGGTTCCACCTCCCGGACACCGAACAGGCCGCCCAGCACATTGGCCGGGAAGCCGCCCACTTCATTCTGATAATCATACACGGCCTGATTGTAGCTCAGGTTCCCGATGATGGTATCTGCGCTGTTGAACTGGCCGTACTGGCCCTGCACCGCGCCCATTTTCATGGGGTCGGCGGCCTGCTCCTGCAGCTTGGCATAGAGCTGGTCGATGGCGGCCCCCAGTGCCTCGTTGTCCTCATAGAGGACGTGCATCCGGGTCTTTCCCGCGTTGAGCCCATTCAGGTCGTTGTTGAACACCGTCAGCGCATCCTGCGCCGCCAGGACCTCGGCATTGTCTGCACCCAGCGTGTTGCTGCCGGTGGTGATGACATTGGCCGCCGTATTGGCCCGGGTGGTCAGCTCCTCGCTGAGGGTGTAGCCGTTGTCGGCAGCGACCCCGACGGTATACCACTGCCGGGCCTCGTTGTACTTACCCCGCAGTTTGGCACCGCCGAAGCCCACGAAGGCCGCCAGCATCACCGCGATGCTCAGCACAAGGGCCATACCCTTCTGTGCCAGCGCCGGGGAAGCTTTTTCTTCCAGCGCCGCCAGCTTCTTCTGCAGGGGCGTCAGGCGCACCGCTTCGGCCTCGGGGCGTTCCGTCTCCCGGTAACTGGTGTTGTCAAACCCGCCGGGGTTTGCATTCTGTTTCGGGTTAAAATCAGCGTTTGCCATTTCAGCTCCGGATCTCCATCATTTTCTGTTTGAGTTCGTCCTCGATGCGGGTCAGCTCCTGCTCGGCCGCCGCCCGCTTTGCGCGGCCCTCGTTCTGGATCTTGTTCAGCTCGTCGAGGGTCTCGATCAGGCTCTTGTTGGTCTGCTGCAGGGTCTCGATGTCCACCACCCCGCGCTGGCTCTCCTTGGCGGTCTCGATGGTGCCCATCTTGAGTGCCTCGGCGTTCTTCTTGAGCAGGTCGTTGGTCATATCGGTGACCGCGCGTTCTGCCTGCATGGCCTGCTGGCTGTGTGCCAGACCCAGCGCCAGCACCATCTGGTTCTTCCACAGCGGGATGGTATTGACGATGGTGGACTGGATCTTCTCGGTCATCATGGCGTTGTTGTTCTGCAGCAGACGGATCTGGGGGCCCATCTGCAGGCTGATGTTCCGGGTCAGCTCCAGATCATAGAGCTTCTTCTCGAACCGCTCGCACTGGTCGGCCAGATCCCGGGCCGCCTGAGCATCCTCAGGCAGGCCGGAGGCTTTCGCCTTGTCCATGGCCTGCTGCAGCTCATTGGCCCGCACCTCCGCCAGCTTCTTCTTGCCGGCGAGGATATACATGCTCAGCTCCTTGAAGTAGGCCATGTTCAGCTCATACATCTTATCCAGCATGGCGATGTCCTTCAATCAGCTGGACCTGATGGGCCTCCAGCATGGACTGGATCTTCTCCACGTTGGTCTCGGCCTTGTTGTACTTCGTCTTGAGGGCGTCGATCTGGTTGGATTTCTTCTTGAAGAAGCCCATGATGCCCTTCTGCTGTTCCTCGTTGGCGTCGAAGCTCTTCAGCTCGCCGATCAGGCTGGTGATCATGTCGCCCACCTCGCCCAGATCCTTGGTGGACACCTTGGAAAGGGCCGCCTCGGAGAA
>VOFC01005368.1_pt1 | contig 28521 bp, 36 predicted proteins | sample 5384161 | NCBI WGS metagenome assembly VOFC01 (sample SAMN12384722, study PRJNA508395) | human gut metagenome | isolation source: healthy gut B | host: Homo sapiens | reverse complement strand
GCCGTGACGCTCCAATGGGCGAAGTCCTCCTCCACTTCTCCCCGGTCGCCGCCGCCCAGCGTGACGCACAGCTCCTTCAAAAGGCGGGGTCGGGGTGCCTCCCAGCATGGCGGCTGGACTGACGGCACGGCGATCCTCCATCGAGGCCCCTCCTGACGGCGCAGGCCGTAACCTGCTCCCCACAGGGTCAGGCCTCCGGTGGCGGCCCCACGCACACCTGCCCGTTCATATCCGCCACGGCCCTCCTCGCTGGCGTTCTCCCCTGCCCACGCCGCCAGCATCTCCCGGACGGAAAGCTCAAAATCAAAAATTCCGGCAGTTCATGCGCTTCACCTCCGTCAGCGCCAGCGTGCCCACCACAGGCACAGCGCCCTCCGTCAGCGTCAGGCTGTCGCCGCTGCTGTTCGCCGGTGAAGCCGGACACATCCGCCACGCCCGCGCAGCAGTCCAGCAGCAGACGCAGGCCTTTGCCGTGGCTGACCACCCGCGTCCGCAGGGCGTTGTCCCGGAAAAAGGCGGTCAAGCCCCTGAGAAAAAGGCGGTTTTCACGCCCTCCAGGCTGCCGCCGTCCATCAGCGTCACGGACGCCGCCACGTTCACCGCCGTCTCAGCGGCGGTACGACGTCGCGTCCCGCGCCCACGGCCGCTCCCCCATCCACGACGGCCTGGGCCTCCCGGATGGCGGCCTCGCCGGGGGGCTTTCCCCTCCCGGCCCACCGCCACGATGTCCACGGTGCCGTTTCCTCTTGCCAGCGGCAGCACCTTCACCCGCAGGATGTCCGCCACCTGTCCGCACCACGCGGCGTAGTGGTCGGCGTTGCCGGAGGCGGGGTGGCGGCCAGCGCCGCCAGCGTCCGGGCGCGCAGCTCCTCGTCCGTCTCCCCTCCTTGCGGACACACCCCCTCGGCGCACGGCGGTGAGCCGCTCCCCCACAGCGGAGGACACAAGGCCCGCCGTTCCAGTCCGTCGATCTCCATGCTCCAAAGCTGCGCCATTCCATCGGCGCAGGAGCGGGAGCACGTCTCCGGCAAAAGGTGCCCCCTCGGCACGGCGCTGCCGGGGCCGGTGTGAGCGGCTGTCAGCAGCCGCAGCATTTCTTCCTTGGTCATCTGATCGAAACCTCCGTTTTCTGGGGTAAACCTCCTAGACGGTGTGCACGGTGAACCGGGCCTCCACCCGGCTCCCCTTCGAGAAGGAGAACCCGTCCACCTCCCGGATATAGGGACGCCAGCAGCGCGTCCCGCACATACTGCCGCACCTGACTTTCCAGAATACCCTGATCCACGCAGCCGCCCAGCAGCAGCGTCAATTCGTTGCCGTAGTCCGCCGACCACGCGGTATAGCGGAACCGCTGGCTTTTCCGGCCGCAGCCCGTGCCGCCCAAATTTTCAACGCCTCGTCCCCGCTGACCAGATACGGCTCTCCCCGGCGCAGGGCAAAGCATCCGTTCTCCCCAGTCCACGGCCCACTCCCGGAACAGCGGCAGCGCCGCACTCCGGTGCGGTGTCGGGGGCCGTCCCCAGTCGGGAAAGATCATGCGCCCCCACCTCCCACAAAGCCGAGGGATCCAAAGCCCTCCTCGCGGGACAGCAGCGCCAGTTCCCCTGCCGATGTCCTCCTTTGCAGAATACCGTCCCTTGGGGATAAACAGCCCTCGGTCAGCGCCGTTTCCCGACGGGGAACGGTCAGCGGCGAAAACTGCCGTCAGCGTGCCGAACAGCCCCGGGGGCGTCCTTCCGCCTCCGGCGTCAGCAGTTCCAGCAGTTCAACAAAACGTTCATGCCTCAATTCCCCAAACTCAGCGACGTGGTAAACACGCCTTTTCCCAGCGGTGCTCGTGGGCGGTGATGTCATAGACCCCCTCCAGCCCCCATTGGGGCCGGTGAGCCTCCACCCGCCCGCCGCACCGGAGGGACAGATCCCCCAGCACCGTCACCCTTGCGGACAGGCTGCGCCGCCGCAGCGGCGGCCCTGGCCTGCGCCTGCGGATCGCCGCTCTTTCCCATCACCCGCTGGAAACGCCCGCAAGGCGGTGATGTCCCCGGTATTCTGGGCGGCGGCGAGGATACGCCCATTCCGGCCCGTCACCACGGCCCGGTTCACCATGTTTCCCATGGACGCCCGCCCAAAGACCTCCAGCACCGCCTCCGGCGGGCAGGGGGCGGCCCCGCCGCCCCCCCTTCGTCACGGTCAGCGCCCCGTCCCGGACGGCGATCTCCCGCCCCTCCCCCCACGGCTCTGCGCAGAATGGAGAAGGCGGACTCCCCCGGCCCGGTGACGATGGTTCGATACAGGCCGTCATCCTCCACGGCCCCCAGCGGGATGCCCAGTTCCCCGGCGATCTTCCCGGCGATCCGCCGTCCGTTCCCGGCGTACACACCGTACAGCTCGTTCCGGGTCAGATACACCCCCGGTCATAGGCCGTCAGGGTCACGGCCTCCGGCGTTCGGTCAAGTTCATGGACGCTGCCGAGGAAGATCTCCTTCCCGCCGTCATCCAGCAGCCGCACCACGTCCCCCACCGCCACGGACAGCTTCAAAAAGTAGGTGTCCGCCGGGGCGATGAGCACCGTGGCGGTGAGACACGCCGCCGCCTCGTTCCGGGTCTTGCCCAGCCGTACCGATTCCAATGCGGGCATGACCATCTGTTGTCCGATCAGCAGTTTCACAGAGTCAGCACCTTTCCGATTTGCAGTTTCCGGGGATTCGTCACGCCGTTTTTGGCGGCGATGCGCCCCCACTTCGTCCCGTCACCGTAAAAGCGGCAGGCAATGTCCCAAAGGGTGTCCCCCTTTTTGACGGTGTAGGTCTGGGGCGTGACCCGCTCATCCCGTCCGCTTTCGGACAGGGGGGAGCCGCTCCGCCGCTCCCCCCGCCAGAGCCGCCAGCGCCGACTTGAATTTATACTCCCGCAGTGTCACAGTCAGCCCCACGTCCCTGTCCCCCTCCGCCAGCGTCTCGGACACGTCCTCGATGAGGAATGCGTCGTTGATGTCGCTGCCGGAGATGATGAGCCGCACGGGATCTCCGAATCCTGCCAGCTTTTCAGCATGGCGAGGACGCTTCCGGCTCCTTTCCGTCAAAAAAAAGGCGAGTAGGCGCTGGGGAGAAACGTGGTCAGCCTGACCTCCCGCAGACCCCGGCCGCCTCAGATATTACAGTCCCGCCCATGGCAAGGCTCCGCACCCGGTTCTCATTGGGCCGGGTGACGGTGAGCCGGGCGGGATTGACTGTAAAGTAGATGCGCTCTCACCGTTGTTGTGCCAAAGCAAAACGGTTCTGGGTGTTCATAGAAAACCCCTATCTCACAGCGGCGGCACGGCGCAGGCCCCCTCCAGCAGTCCCTCGGCGAACCGCTCCACCGATTCCGACTTCGTTTCGTGCACCGCTTCCTCGACTTTCCGACCTGCTTTCGTGCAGACCACGCCGTCTCTCCGCCGTCCGAATTCCGACTTCCGTTCGTGCAGCGTTTTCTGCCCCAATTCCGACTTCCGACCTGCTTCCGGACTCGTGCAAGCCCTCCCGTCTCGCGCCGCAGATTCCGACTTCGTTTCGTGCACCGTGGTTCCCGGACTTCCGACTTGCTTTCGTGCAAGCCCTCCCGTCTCGCCGCCGTCAAATCCGACTTCTTTTCGTGCACCGCTTCTCCGACTTCCGACTTGTTTCGTGCAGATTCGACCCTCGCCCGACACTTCCTCAGTGTTCCCGGACAGTTCCAAAGGTGCTGAAAACCGGTCATTTTCCTCGGACAACGCAAGATTTTGTGGTACAAAATCGGAAACACCACCCAAGATAGGGTCTGTCCGGTCTGAACCGTCCCCGCCAAAAACTCATGTGAGACTTGTCCATCTTCTGCCGTACCGTCCGGTTTCCGCACGTCACCAAGTCGGATTTCCGCCTTTTGAACCGCCTTTTCTCCGCACATCCTCATGTCGGACTTTTCCCGTGAGGGCCCCGTTTTCCTGCACGTCAGCAAGTCGGAATTCCCCCCGCAACCGGCGCTTTTGCCGCAAAATAAGGGCCCATCGTTCCGCACGTCCGTCAAGTCGGACTTCCGTGTTTTCCTGCACGTCACCAAGTCGGATTTCCTCCCCGGACGGCGCTTCGACCGCCAAATGTGTCCCGTTCTTCTGCACGTCACCAAGTCGGACTTCCGCGCTTTTTGTCGATGCGCCGTCTCCGTCCGTCGTCACGCCGCTGAGCGCCAGGACCGTCCGTGCGGCGGCTGCCGCCTCCTCGTCGGACACGTAGGCCGTCACCTCGGCAGGGTGAACAGCCGCCCCTCCCGGCGCAAGGTCTCCCCCGGCGGTCTGCAAGTCCCGGCAGGCGGCGTAAAGCAGCGCCCGTCCGCCGTCCCGCAGTCTGAGAGGCGGCGCACTCTCTGGGCGGCAGGGCCTCTACCGTCACCGTCCCCAGCAGACCGCATGCCACCTCAGCGGTGCGGCCCCTGCGGGAGACACGCTCCCGCAGGACGTCCGCCAGCGCCATCAGTCAGCGGCCCGGATGCTGTCCAGGCACACCAGATCGGAGGGCCGGAAGGTAAAGGGCAGCTTCTGCTGGTTCACCTCGCCCATCTTGTAGTTCATGAAGGGCAGTTCGGTAAACGCCACGTTGTCGATGCTGTACCGCTCCTCGCCGCCGTCGGCGGCGTCCGGGTCTTTCAGGGCGGTGGTGATGGTGCAGCGCTTGTCAAGGCCCCCGCTTGGCCTGTTCCAGCACCTCGTAGAACCGGGTGTAGACCTGCTTGAGCTTCATCGTACCCTCGCCGGAATAGCCGGTGATCTTGGAATCCACGTCCATGCCGAACTGGACTTTCTCCCGCTGGACCTTGACGGTCAGCGTCAGCTGGGACAGTTCGGCGATGCGCGCGCCGTCCACCCAGACCTCGGCAAAGGAGCCGGACAGGGTGCGGTTTGCCTGTAAATTACTCATACGTTCCTCCTATTTCACGTTCGTCCGATGGGTTACATGGAGATGACCAGCGCCAGATCCTCCATGGCGTCGCAGAAGGTCAGCTTGGCCTCCAGAAACACCTGACTGCCGGTGTTGGCCTTCAGAATGTCGGTGTCCGTCATCTCGGAGGTGTCCGTCCCTCTGGATTCCAGATAGTTTCTCTGCCCGGACAGAGACACAAAGCACCGGTTGTCGGCAGTCTTGTCCAGCACATCCCCCTCCAGCCCCTTGAGATAGGCGTTGATGGCCGTCACCAACAGCAGTTTGTTGTCGTAATCGTTGAGCACCTTGCCCACATAGCCGCTCTCGAAAGCCTTGGCGATGTCCCCGCGGATCAGGTCGATGCCCTCCACGATCTTGATCTTCTGGAAGGGCGCGGCCTTGTCCGGCGTCAGCGTGGTCAGGGAGTTCACCGCGCGGCCCAGACGGTAGCCCCTCCCGGCCGGGGACGATGATGAGCTTGCCTGCGTCCACGTCTGCGTCCGGCTCGGCCAGCGCGTCGCAGCCCACCACCTCCGGCAGATTGACGTAGGTGGCGGAGCGGGTCAGGGGCAGCGCCGCCAGCAGCGCCGCCACACGGACGGCGTAATCCTTTGCCTCCACAGCGCCGTCCTCCAGCGTCAGGCCGGACACGCACAGGTTCACGATGCCCTCGCAGTCGGGAGCCGTGGCGTTGGCCACCACGGCCTTCACGCCCCGCCCGCCGTTTCGGAGGGTCTTGATAAGGACATCACCCGCGCGTCCTCCAGACCGGGCGCGGCCAGCCAGTCAAAGCGCAGACGCTCCAGCGCCTGATAGGTTTTCTCCGCGTCCTCGCCCACGCGCAGCACCCAGACCTTGCCGGGCGCGGCTAAAAAGGCCAGCTTCAGCAGACGGTAGTTCTCGGGGGAGAACTTGTCCTCCGGCACCTCCGCCAGACTTTTGTACGCGGCCTCTGCCGCGCCGCCCTCGGTGGCGTCCTTTACCGCCACCGCCAGCACGCCTCGGGCGGAACGGGTGATGGCGGACACAGCCGCCGTCTGAAAGCTGATAAAAATTTCAGGAAGACCCATAAATACCTCCAAATTTCAAAGATTTCCTTGTCAAATGTCCAAATTGAGGGTCGCCATGCGTCCCGGCGGCTCCATGCCGGGCTTCTCCGGCTGGGTCAGCGGCACGCACAGTTCCACCGTGAACGTCAGCGTCTCCCCTCGGTTTTCAGTTCCAAGGGATGCAGCGTCCGCTCCCCCATGGGAACGCCCCGGAGCAGAACCGGCGTCAGGGAGGAAAGCAGGGCGGTGTTGACCTCCCGCTCCCGGTCGGATGCGGCGGAGACCGTCACCCGGTAGGTGTGCTCCGCCTGCCGTCCGCCGTCCACCAATACCGTCCCGTCCTCCCGGACAGACACCGCCAGCAGGGGGTATTCCCCCCGCGCTCTCGTCCGATCCGCCACGGTGCGGACGCCCGTACACGCCTGCAAATACGCTGCCACGCTGTCCTGAATGGCCTTCACGCCTGCCCCTCCTTTCCTGTCTCACGTGAGACTTGTCCATCGTCGGAGCAAGCCGCAGATCCCTCGCTTCCGGCTGCCGCCGAAAGCTCACTCATTTCGCTGCTCCTCCTCTCCCCAGCGGAACCGCTTTGCTGGGTTCCGCCGGGGGCCTCCACATGGCTGATCTCCACCACCGTCACGCAATGGCTGTCGTACCGGAAGCTGTCGGAGGTGCGCCCCATCCAGACGCTTCCCCCCTCGTCCGTCACCTCCACCCGGTCGCCCAGCCGAAAGGCCAGCTCCGGACGGGTGTACAGGGTCAGCCGGTACAGCGCCTCCGGCCAAGCGGCGGAAAGGGACGGCGGCGTGGGGGCGCTGGTGTGCTCCGAGCGGCTCAGGGCGCAGGGGCGGCCTCGCAGAGCCGCTCCTCCCCTCCGCCAGCGGACGGAACGCCGTGACACGGTGGGCATATGTCCGGGCGAGAATGTCCGCCAAGGCTTTGTCCGTCACGGCTCACCCCTCCTTCAGCCGCCCCAGCCTGCGCCACGGGGCCAGCCCCGCCAGCGCGGCGGACTGCCCGTCGAAGACGGCGTAGGTCACGGCGGTGTCGCCACGGGTAACGCTCTTCACGGCGGCCTCCCGGCCCTCCATGTCGAGGGCAAGCGCCGCCACGGCCTGCTCCATGGCCTCCGGGATGTCCTCCCGTCCGCACCACGCGCAGGCCCGCTCCATGGCCATCTCCGTCAGCGCGTCCCCGTTCTCACCGAGACTGCGGCCCGCCAGATGCTCCGCCTTCTCCCGAATGGCGGCCGCCTTGTCCGTGCCGGTCATCAGGGAGCCACCACAGCGCCGATGGAGGCCAGACGCTTGCCGGGCACGAACAGGTCGTAGAGATAGCGGGCCTGAATGGAAGTGCCGTCAAAGAGCTGGTTTTCCTGGGGGCCGAACTGCTTGATGGCGTCCAGCTTGCTCACGGCCAGCGGCGTCTCGCAGTGGGTGATGAGACAGGCGATGTCCTTGGCGTTCTCCCCCGCCACGATGCCGCCCTGATCGCTGTCGCCGCTCTGGACGGTGATCACGGTTTTCATGCGGCTCTGGGGCACGAACACGCAGGGCAGATCGTCCAGCATCATCACGTTCTCATAGGTCACGCCGTTGATGGACACGGCGTTGCCGAAGGAAATGTCGTGATAGGTGCCGTTGGCGGCCTCCAAAAAGGCGGTCTTGTGCTTGTGGCTGATGAGGGCCACATAGCCGTCCATCTCCTCCGCATCGTCACGGACGGTCTGCAACAGGCCGCTGACGGTGGCGATGGCGTTGGTCTTGGTCAGAGCGGCGGAGACGATGTGGGTGGTATTGTGGGCCGCGTCGCCGTTGGCCAGCTCGTACAGGCGGTGGATGCGGTAAGTGTCCTGCTCCTTCACCAGCGCGTTGCGGGCGAACTCACGGATGACGTTCTCGGCAGTGACCAGAAAACCGGTGTCGTTGGGGTCGGTGCGGTCCAGAGAGAACTTCACGCCGCGGTCCATGGACAGGGTGTAGCTTTTCCAGCTGTTGGTCACGGTGCCCTGAGGGTAAGCGGAGCCGTCGGCCTTGCCCGCGTCATAGTTGCCGAGACCCGTGGTGGACAGGGTGGAGATCTCAATGTCCCGGCCCCCCGTGAAGCGGACCTTCCCCGCCTCAGGGATCATCCACGCGGTAGCGGAGGCCGCCGCAAACTCCTCGTCGATGAACTGCTGGTATGCCTTTGCGTAATCAAATGCCATAATTATACCTCCGGTATTCAAATTCTGGGGCTTTCAGGCCCTATAACCCCACAATAGCGCAAAAAAAACGCCCCGCCTTGGGAACCGTTTCCCAAAAGCGCGACGCCCCATCCCCCTCCATATCCCTCACGATCTCCCCCGCCCATCCCTCGTAGCCCTCCCATCCGCCCCCCCCCGACACACTCCCTATACCCTCCCGCCCCCGCCAAACACCCGCAAAAAAGAATCCCCCTCCGTCCCCGGAAGAAGATTCTCTTTAATCATATTCAACTTTAATAATAAGTCCTGATAATTTCCTCTTGCCGCCCCTCACATCAGCCCCGCCACGCCGCAGGTCACCGCCGTGGTGATGCATCCGGCGATGACGACCCCGGCGGCGATGGCTGGCAGAGCGGTGCGCATACGAATATCCAGCACGTCCGCCACCAGCGCCCCGGTCCACGCACCAGTCCCCGGCAGGGGGATCGCCACCAGCAGCACCAGCCCCAGCGTCCGGTACTTCCGCACCATCCGCCCCTTCAAATGCGCCCGCCGTTCCAGACGATCCACCTTCGGCCCCAGCCACGCGCTTTTCCGCATCAGGGCGAACACCCGCCGCAGCAGCAGCAAAATGCAGGGCACCGGCGTCAGATTCCCCGCCATCGCCGTGACGGCGGCCACGGCGGGCGGCAGTCCGGCGGCCACCCCCAGCGGAATGGCCCCCGCAGCTCCACTACCGGAACCATAGCCATCAAAAACGTCATCGCCAGCTTTCCCAATACGCTCTCGCCAAAAATCATGTACATCCCATCCCGCGCCGAAATCGGCGCGTCAGCGTGTCGAAAAGTTCTTTTCGCCCCGCTGACCCCATTTTCAGAACTTTTGTAAGTTCTGAAAATACTTGATTCCAATGGTGCGGGACACCCTTCTTGGGTTTCCCGCACACACCCTTCCTTACCGTCACGGAAACTTTATCACTTTATCGACAAACCGACGCGCCATTCGGCGCGTCTTTTTTTATTTTGCGACCCTTCCTCACGAACCCGGCCATGCCGCCCCATAAAAAGCGCACAACACCGCCGGAGCGCCGCCCCCATCGGCCCGCGCCCCGCTCCGCTCGGAAAGTCTTGTTTCTTAGGTTAACATAAATCCATCCGCTTCGCAACTACAATCTGCCCGCCCCAACGCGCCGCCGCTTTTCTGGACCGCCCCTCTTTGCGCCGCCGAACCCTGTATCCCTTGCAATGACAGGGTTTCCTCCCATTTGTCCCCACGTCCCGCCCTCCGCTGAAAAAAGTTTTTCCGTCTGCTGCACGCCCCCGTGCAACAAACCGCCCTGAGCCGCCATGGACAGAACGGCTTTTCCGAAGAACTCCTTCACAAGCGCCCGCCCCCCTCCGGTGATACGGTGCTCCTGAGCCTGTCGACAAGGTGGCAACTTCTCCGCAACGGAAAGGTAGGGCAGCCGTTAGCGGCTGTGCCGCTCTACGGATGCTGCATACCCCTTGCGGGTAAAGGGTGTGCGCGGGAAACCCAAGAGGGGTGTCCTGCGCCATTAAAATCCTAAGTTTTCAGAACTTCATAAAAGTTCTGAAAACTTGTTAGCGGGGCGAAAAGGCTTTTTCGACACGCTCCTATCTTTATGAAAGGAGTCCTGTTCTCTTGTCAACCACGGAAACATTTCGGAAAGCGGCCCGGGACCCGGCGGAGTTCGGCAGCTACTACCTCTCGCACTACTTCACCCGCCGCTCGCCCCCCTTTCACCGGCAGCTCTCCGCCCTGTGGCGTCGGCGGGTGATGAAAAACCGTGACCCGGTCTCGGACTGCGCCGCCATGCTGACGGAAAAGGGCACCCGCAGCGCCATCGCCGCCCCCCGGGGCCACGCCAAAAGCACCGTGATGAGCCTGCAAAACGTCCTCCATGCCGCCCTGTTCGGCTACAAGCGCTACATCCTGCTGGTCTCGGACACCGAGGCCCAGGCGGTCAGCTTTCTGGACGCCATCAAAAACGAGTTGGAGACCAACGAGCGCATCTTAGCGGACTTCGGGGAGCAGCCGGGCAAAACGTGGAAGACCGGCTCCATCCTCCTGACCAACGGCTGTCGGATCGACGCCGTGGGCAGCGGTCAGAAGCTGCGGGGACGGCGCAACTACGAGCGCCGCCCGGATCTCATCCTCTGCGACGACATCGAAAACGACGAGGGCGTCCGCACGGCGGAGCAGCGGCAAAAGACCGCCGACTGGTTCTGGAAAGCGGTCTGCAAGTCCGGCGACAGCTACACGGACATCCTCGTCATCGGCACCATCCTGCACCACGATTCCCTGTTAGCGGGCCTGCTGGAAAACCCCGGCTTCCAGAGCCGGAAATACCGGGCCGTTCTGTCCGACGCCACCTCCCCCTTATGGACGGACTGGGAGCGCCTCGCCTCGGACCTCACCGACCCCGACCGGGAAAAAACCGCCCACGCCTTCTATTTCAAGCACCGCAAGGAAATGCTGGCAGGCTCCAAGGTCCTCTGGCCGGAAAAACTCAGCTACTACGATCTGCGGCTCATGCGGCTGACGGAGGGAGACGCCGCCTTCAACTCGGAAATGCAGAACCAGCCCATCGACCCAGCCGCCTGTCTGTTCTCCGCCCAGTGGTTCCGGTACTACAACCCCGCCGAGGTGGACTTCCGCGCCGCCGACTTCCGGTTTTACGGCTACTGCGACCCCTCTCTGGGCCGCACCGCCTCCAGCGACTATTCCGCCATCGTCACGCTGGCGGTGGACCGGAACACGGGCCTTGCCTACGTCTGGGACGCGGACATCCAGCGCCGCCACCCGGACAAGATCATCGCCGACATTCTGGAAAAGGAGCGCCTGCTCCGCCGGGAGACCGGCCGGGGCTACGCCCTTTTCGGCGCGGAGACCAACCAGTTCCAGTGGTTCTTAAAGGAGCAGCTTGCCAGGGAATCCGCCCGGCAGGGCCTGTATCTGCCCATTCAGGGCGTCCGCTCCACGGAGGATAAGACCATGCGGGTGGAGACGTTACAGCCGGACGTGAAAAACGGCTATATCCTCTTTCGCCGGGATCAGACGCTGCTTTTGCAGCAGCTTTCCCAGTTTCCCCTGGGCGCCCACGATGACGGCCCGGACGCGCTGGAGGGCGCCCGCACGCTGGCCCGCAAGCAGTCCCGGACAGCGAATCTCTCCGGCCTGCACCTGTAAAAAAACTCACGTGAGTTTTGTCCGAAATGGACGCAGCAGGGAAATGCCCCAACCGGCGAACCCGGCAAAAACTCACGTGAGATTTGTCCAACTATTTTTTTACGAATGAAAGGAGCCTATCCATGACCATTCCTTACTTAAACACCGCCCGTCCCGTTCCCATGAGCGACATTCCCGAGGAATACCGGGACATTGCCGAGGCCATCGGCCTTGAGGCCTTCACACAGCTGACGCTGCTGTGCGGTGGACAGAGCCTGTACATCCCCAAACGGGAATCCTTGGAGCGCAACGCCCGTGACCGGGACATCCGGGCCCGGTTCAACGGCTGCAACTACCGGGCTTTGGCGGCTCAGTTCCGTCTCAGCGAGCGGCAGATCCGCAAGATCATCAACGGCACCCGCACCTAAAATTGGACAAAACTCACGTGAGTTTTGTCCGCACATCGCCCCGTCCTTTCGCTTCGCACGGAGCAGGGGAGCGGCCACCGCCCTTCCTTTTCTTTACATTTTTGTAACAAACGAACTTTTTCTTTGCTTTTTCCCCCTTTTATGCTAAACTATTCTCGAAAAAACATCTTTTTCAAAGGAGGGCCTCACCATGCCCCAGGATCCCGCGCCCATGGACCAGCTCCGGGACAAGCCGCTGCGTTTTCTGGAAACGGAGCAGTTTCAGGAAATGCTGTCCGTCTACCGCAAGCTCAAGCCGCTTGAGCAGGAAAACCCCCGCAAATTCCGCAACCAGCTGAACACCTACGATTTTTCCGACATCTACCCCATTATGGACACCTACCTGCAAACCCGTGCCCTCTCCGACCCGGAAGCCGTGTCCGCCGTCATCGCGGAAGCCGCGCCGGAGAGCGTGGCCTTCGCCTCCACGCTGCTGGACATCTTCGAGACCACGGTGGCGGAGCGGGTGCAGGAATACGACGTTCTGGGCAACAGCCCCGCCACCTACTTCATCTGCGGCGTGTGGGCCAACATGAAGCGGGGGAGGGAGTTCCACCCGGCGTCCAACGGCATCACCGTCACCTACGATCAGCCGGACGCCTACGGCAACCAGAACATCCGTTACCGCAACAAGGATTACGAGATGACCCTCATCTTCGAAGCGGTGGAAGCCTACACGAAAAACCTCAGCTGGACGGCCCACCGCCTGCTGATCTACACCCTGATGCGGGGCAACGCCGACAACTGGCGGAACAACACCGCCACCTTCTCCATCGAGGAATACATGGCGTGGGCGGGCCTGAAAAGCAGGGATGCGGCCTACCGCCAGCTGAAAAAAGATATGCAGGCCATCACCGGCATGAAGATCACCGCCGAATCCTTCAAAAAATACTTTGAATCCTTCTACATCACCCACCTCGCCACGGAGGCCTACATCAAAAAGTACACCGGCGAGGTGCATATCTCCTTCGCGGAGAACGTGCGCCACTTCCTGACCCAGTATTACCAGCTGATCCCGGACTGGATGGGCCACCTCTCGGAAAACAGCTACCGTCTGGCCTTCTACCTGTTCTACCGGGCCAGAAAAGCCCCCATCGACGAAAACGGCTCCTTCCGCATCAAGATCGACGACATCATCCACTACATCGGCCTGCCCACCAAGGAGGAGGTCAAGAACCGCAACTACGACGAGGCCATCATCCGCCCCTTCAACAAGGCGGTGGAGGAGATCGAGAGCATCTCCAACGGCTCCATCCATATGGACTTCGACTACGATGACATCAACACCTTTCTGGCGGGCCGCATGAACGTAGGCATCGACCAAACCCTCTGGGACTACATCCAGAAGATGGACAAAACCCGGACGGCCAAGCAGCTGAAAGGGAAGACCTCCCACAAAAAAACGCCGGAAGCGGAAGCCTGACCGGGACGGCCTGCACGAAACCACGTCTGAACTCCCCTCCGAAAAACGGCCCGTTCCGGGCCATTGTGCAGAAACCGCCGCCCACTTCTCCACAGGGAACCCATTTTCGGGCCGATTTCCCTGAAAAACAGCCTCAAAACGCCCTCCCCGTGGAGAAAATCATCCACGATCCTCCCATTCTCCCTGTCCAACTCCTACTTCCCCCCGTGCAATACCGACTTCACCCCGTGCATTTCCCTACTTGCCCCCGTGCAAACCCCGCCTCTCCGCCCCTCCCATTTTTCCAATTTTCTGTCACTTTTATACCCATATTTTTCGGAAAGTTCATGAGCTAACTCCCAATTTTTCCAACTTTTTCCCACCCCCCTTTTTCCCCCCCATTTCCCCTTATAGATATATTAAGATATATTACTGCCCCGGACCGCTTCGCCGGTCTCCGGGGCGGTATGCTACAATACTCCTGACCAGACCCAGAAAGGAGACGCTTCCATGTCCGACACCTTCGACTCTCTCCGCCCCCGGATCATCGACTACCTCTACGACCGGGGCATCGACCCCCGCAAGCGGTTTCGCTGTCTGAACCCGTCCCACCTTGACCGGGACCCCTCCATGGGCTTCGACCCCAAGCGCAACAAAGTCCACTGCTTCGCCTGCGGCGCGGACTACGACCTCTTTGACCTCCTTGCCCTCGACAACAACCTTTCCTCCCCGGCGGACGCCCTTTCCCTTGCCAGCGAACGGTACGGGGACGGCTCCGCAAGGCGTTCCGTCTCCTTCAGCGCCGCCGATTCCTCCCGCATAACGAACCGTCCCGCGAAGCGGGCCGCTCCTGACGGAGGGGCGGGGGGAGTTGGGGGCTGCGCCCCGTCTTTTTTCAGCGAAGAACCCCTTTCTTCCTCCTATCTCTCCGACTGCTTCGCCCACCGGAACGAGACCCCCTACTTCACCCAGCGGGGCCTGTCGGCGGACACCGTCACCCGCTTCCGCTTAGGCTACGATCCCAAGCATGACTGCGTGGTGCTGCCCTGCGAGGACGGCCGCTGCGTCCGCCGGGCCGTCTCCGAAAAGCGCTACCTTAACGAAAAAGGGCCGGCCCTCACCGCTGTTTCAGCCGGAGCTGCTGACCGGGGCAGGGGAGGGGGACCTCATCTTCCTCCTTGAAGGCACCTTCGACGCCCTCTCCGCCGAGGAACTGGGTTATCATGCCGCCGCCCTCAACGGCTCCGGCAACCGGGAAAAAGCCGCCGCCCTCCTGCGAACCCTGCCCAAGCCCGCCCCCATCCTTTTGCTGACGGACAGCGATCCGGCAGGGGAGACGTGGGCCTCCGCATTGACGGCGGAATTTCCGTGGCTCTGCCGCTGTCCCCCGGTGCCCTACGGCAAGGATCTCAACGAATCCCTCTGCCATGACCGGGACGAGACCGCCCGCTTCCTCGCCCAGTGCGCCGCCGACTGGGCGGCACAGCAGCCGCCCCCCTACAAGGAGACCTCGGCGGCAGGCCGCATGGAGGATTTCCTCGCCTACATCCAGAAGCAGGCCGCCCGCCCGCCGCTGAAAACCGGCTTCCCCAAGATTGACGAGGCCCTGGACGGCGGCTTGTACGACGGCCTTTACGTCATCGGCGCGGTCAGCTCCCTCGGCAAGACCGCTTTCTGTATGCAGATGGCGGACCAGCTGGCCCAGCAGGGAGGGACGTGCTGGTGTTCTCCTGGAAATGATGGCGTGGGAGCTGATGGCCCGCTCCATCTCGCGGGAGAGCTTCCTGCTGGACACCTCCGCCCGGCGGCGCATGGCAAAGACCGCCCGCGGCGTGCTGGACGGCCGGCGCTGGAGCCAGTACACCACCCAGGAAAAGGCCCACTTGGACGCCGCCCGGGACGCCTACGCCGCCTACGCCGGACACCTCTGGTTCCGGGAGGGCGACCACGAGACCGGCCTTGACTACATCCAGAGCGAGGTGGCCCGCCACATCGCCGAGACCGGCGCAAAAGCCGGTGGTGCTCAGCGACTATCTCCAGATCATCGCCCCGGTGGACGTCCACTTCACCGACAAGCAGAACCTCGACCGCATCGTCTGCGCCCTGAAAAAATGTCCCGGCAGTACGAGCTGACCGTGTTCGCCATTTCGTCCTTCAACCGCGAGAACTACAATATGGAAGTCTCCATGAACGCCTTCAAGGAATCCGGCGGCATCGATTACTCCGCTGACGTGCTGCTGGGCCTGCAAGCCCGTGGCGCGGGCCGACCCGGCTTCCAGATCGACGAGGAAAAGCGGAAAGACCCCCGGGAGCTGGAGCTGAAGATCCTTAAAAACCGCTCCGCCGCCTTGGGCCAGCCCATTTCTCTCCGCTACTATCCGGCCTTCTCCTGCTTTATGGAGGGCTGATTTCGGACAAAACTCACGTGAGACTCACGCCGACATCCCTCGGCGCAACAGGAGAGTATCCATGCCAGCAGAAGAACTGAAAAAACCGGACGAAGCGGCTATGTTCCGCATCCTCGCCCGACACCCATACAGCCCGGAGGGCGTCATCCTCCGCCTTGCGTGGCAGGAGGGGCCTGAGCCGCAAGGAACTGAACGAACTCACCTGGGATCAGGTGGACCTGGACGGCGGCAGCCTCCTGCTCCCGGAGCGCACCGTCCCCTGGGCAGCCCTCCGCGGAGGACTGCCTCCGGGAGCGCTATGCCCGGTATCGCAAGCTGTCCGACCGGGTCGTCATCGCGGATCGCGGCAAAAAGCCCATGACGCCGGAAAACGTTTCCCGTCTGGCAAAAATCGCCTTGGACAGCGAGGGGCAGACCGTCTCCCTGAAAGATCTCCGCCGACTGGATCGTTCGCCAGATCAAGGCCAACGGCTGGGCCTATGGCGCCCGTGTCAGCGGCATGGCGGTGGGCAGTGGGCCCCGCGGGCAGTTTTTCCCTCCGCCCTCTGGGGAACGCGCGGCCCAGCCGGACGTTCCGGCGGACCGGCGACGATACGGAATACAGCCTTTGGCGGATCGTTCAGCAGGAGGGCGGCTCCACTGCCGGACTGGCCATCTGGATGTGCTGGCGGGCTGGGGATGCAGCCCGGCGAGGTTGCCGCGCTGACGTGGGAGCAGGTGGATTTCGACCGGGAGGTTCTCCGCCTGCCGGATCGGGAGATCCCCATGGGCGCGCGGCTGAGCTGTCTGCTGCATGAAGCGTGGGAGCGGCAGAAGGCGCTGAACGAGCCAAAGGTGTTCGTAGCGCCGACGACGGGCCGTCCCATCGACCTTTCCAGAATTTCCGTGGTGTCCAGAACGGCCATGATCCGGGGCGGGCTGGAAAATTTCAGCCTGCGGGCGCTATGCACATGGGCGGCGGCGCAGAAAACCGGCGAACTCCTGACGGCGCAGGCGGAGCGGCAAGGTTCTCTGGTGCGGGAGGACGTCATGCGCCTGCTGAATGTTTCCGCCAACACGGCGTGGAGCTGCCTGAACCGTCTGGCGGAGAGCGGGCAGCTGGAAAAGGTGGGCGTGCGGTACTATCCCAAGGGCCGCGTCGTCCCGCCGGAGGAGGCAGCTGGCGGTTCTCCGGGGCTATCTGGCGGAGCATTCCATCGCCAGCCGGCAGGACTTTGTAAAAGCTCCTGCACGTTACACCCCATCAGGCCACCAACATCCTGAAACACATGGTGGAGCGGGGGGAGCTGATCCGGGTGGGGAAGCGCTATCAGCTGCCGCAGGAGACGCAGCCTGCCGAAAAATAAAATTACGATTGATGATTGTTTTATTATGGCCTATTTTCAAAAAATGCGGTTTTCTTGCACTTCTGTTACAGTCGGCCCAAACCCATTTACAATGGGAAAAATGCCCTGCTAAAGTATGCCTTGCAAAGCAGATTTCCCCCCAATTCCCGGTTCAGATATAGGGTAGGCTAGCCACGATATGTAAATCGGGGCCGGAAACGGAAAGCCTGTTTTGTAAAACAAACTCCCCCTACGGGAGAATCTGAAAGGAGGAAAACCCCATGAAGAAGTTCCTTTCTCTGGTACTGGCTCTGGTAATGACCATGTCTCTGGTCACTGTCAGCGCCGGCGCCAAGGACTTCACCGACAGCACCAAGATCAACTACAAAGAAGCTGTCGACGTGATGTCCGCCGTGAATGTCATCTCCGGTTATGCCGAAGGTGACTTCCGTCCCGCAAACACCCTGACCCGCGGCGCTGCCGCCAAGATCATCTGCAACCTGATCCTTGGCCCCACCACCGCAGAGGCTCTGGTGGCTGACGCCGCTCCCTACAAGGACGTCCCCACCAACAACACCTTCGCTGGCTACATCGCTTACTGCGCCAGACCTGACCTGACTTATGTCGGCTCTCAGAAGATCAATGACATCTATAAGCGACCTGAACATGTCCACCAAAGGACACCACTGCCAACCTGTATGTCAACGGCGAGGCGACCGACTTTGACACCGCCAAGGATGGCAAGGACGCTGCTACCTTCACCGTCAGCAAAGGCCAACGACACCAAGCTGGATAAGCTGGGCGGCACCGCTGACAAGATCGGCAACGGCACCTTTGATCGAAGTCTATCGCAACGATGACAACAACCATGTTGACGTCATTGCTATGTCCGTCTACGCTGGTAAGATCACCGACGTGAAGGACGCTACCTCCAAGAAGGACGCTTATGTTGTGGTCGATACCGACAGCACCATTGCTGACTTCAACGACGAGTATGAGACCGAGGCTTTCGCTGAGGACGATGTGGTCGCTTTTCACCTATGCTGACGGCGAGATCCAGACCATGTACAAGATGGAGTCTGTCTCCGGCGAGCTGACCAAGAAGGTCATCGAGAAGAGCCTGACCATCGGCGATACCACCTACAAGTATGGCAAGGAGTACACCTTCAACGGCACCTCCGAGGCTGGTCTGTCCAACAAGAGCTCCTATGATGTCTATGTGGATGCCAACGGCTTCGCTCTGTACATCGAGGAGACCGGCGCTAACGTCTCTGATTACGCTCTGCTGCTGAATATCAACGGCGATGCTACCAACTGGATCAACGGCAACCGCGCAAAGCTGGTCTTTGCTGACGGCTCCGTCAAGACCGTTGACACCGATAAGGATTACCCGGTGCATACAATGCCAAGGCCCTGCCTCTGCTGGTTCGCGTCAAGACCAACTCTGACGGCGAGTACAAGCTGAGCGGTAGCTACGAGTCTAATGGTGTTCCCGCTCTGGAGAACAAGAAGCTGACCGCTGCCGGCAAGACTGTCAACACCGATTCCAAGACCATCTTCGTGATCAACAAGAACGGTGAGACTGCTAAGTTCAATGTCTACACCGGCATCAAGAACGCTCCCGAGATCGTCGATGCTGCCAACACCGCTGAGACCTATGTCTACAGCAAAGGGCGGCGTGGCCAAGGTTGTCTACATCACCGGCGTGGCCACCACCAACAGCAGCAAGGACATCACCTTCATCGCTGGCAAGTCTGCTTCCAAGCTGAATGCCGCTACCGACACCGCTGCATACTATGTCTACAACGCTGTCGTGAAGGGCGAGGTCACCTCTGTCATGATCATGGCCAAGGCTGATGAGAACGGCAACGTTCAGTCTGACGCTCAGATCAACAACCCCGGCGATCTGGACAACGTGATCTGGTTCTCCACCACCGCTGACTCTGACGACATCATCTATAAGGCTTCCACCACCTCCACCAAGGGCGTGGATGTCTACTCCGCTGACGGCGTCAAGAAGGTCTCCGCTGATGAGGTTATCGTCGGCACCATGGTCAACGGTGTGAAGGGTGACGGCGCCAACATGTCCATGGCTTCCGACGTGAAGGTCTACACCATCAACGATGATGGCGATATCGAGGCGATCAGCGCTTCCGCTATCAAGACCAACTCCGAGGCTTCCGTGATCTACACGGTTGAGGACGGCGAGATCACCAACCTGTTCATCCAGCTGCCCAAGGACTAAGTCCTTCCGCTGTGATTCAACAGTTGCGTTGCATCTGAAATGAGATACCCCCGGGCTTCGGCCCGGGGGTTCTTTTATGCCCCTGCGGGGGTGTTATGCCGATTCTCATATGATTCCTGTGGAATTCAACGATTCCCGGTTTCGCCGGGTCTCGTCCGATTTCTCCCCCCTGTCCCCCTTGTGCATTGCGCATGACAGTTACCAGTTTTTGGCGTGCCTTCATGTCCGCTTAAAATCGGGAAAAACGTTGAAAACGCTTGTATTTTCAGGTATATAGGACTATAATAAACAACATATGGCCAAAAGGCCTTTTGCGTTTTTTGTCAGGATCCTTGTGGGGAACGCCCCGCCTGATTTTGAAAATGCCCCCGCCCGCTGCGGGATAACAAATATAGAATCATGTCGGCGCGTGTGGAAGCCCGCCGTTTTACGTAGAATGATAGCCGCATAAGTTCGCAGATATAGGAGGAACTTGCTTTGAGCGCGAAAAAATCAAGAAAAGACAACATTCCCACCCGGCGGCCCAGCCTGCCGCCCCGACTGAACATACAGAAAAAGACCCCTGTTCCCGCCGCTCCCCGGCAGAACTGCTGTACGGATAGCGCGCGATTTCCCGGAAGGATGCCTTCATGGTGGTGCTCTATTCCGTCCTGCTCTTGATCGCCATGACCGTCCAGACCGCCGTTATGTCTCTGCTCCTGGGTGCGCTGGCCCTCCTGAGTTTACTTGGCAAAAAGCCGCTGTCTCGCTTTCAGCAGCGGCTGTCCGTGCCGGTATTGGGCCTCTTGGCCTTTGCCATCGTCTACGGCGCTGCGGCGATTGATTCCCCCTTCGGCGCCAACGCCCAGTCCGAGTTCTATAAATTCATCGCCGCCTTCTCCTTGGCGGTCATTCTGCTGTCCCGCTTTGAGCGGAAACACGTTCCCGGCCTGCTGTGGGGCGGCGCGTCCGTTCCTCCGTCATCGCTCTGATCTCTGGATATGAGCTGCGGTCAGGTGCTGTTCGGGCCTTTCAACGCTTTGATGAACGTGTTGGGTACGGATTACACCAGCGCCCTGCCGGAGTATTTTACCGCCCGCGTCAACGGCCTGTATAACGATGCCAACGTAACAGCCTGTCTCTTCTCTCTGGCGCTGTTCGCGGCGCTGTATCTGCTGAAAAGCTCTACCTGCATCTGGCGGCGGCTGGCCGCGTCTCTGCTGGCCGGCGTCAACGCCGTGAGCCTCCTGCTCACCGGCAGCCGCGGCGCACTGCTCTGCTTTTGCTGTCTCCTGCCTCGTCTGGCTTTTGGTAGAGCGGATGGACCGGGTCGGCCTGTTCCTTTTGCTGGCGGAAACGGCTGTGTCCATGGTGGCCGCCGCTGCCCCCGCCTCCTCTATGGTGACCCAGGGCGACGAAACGGCGGTTGCACTGTGCCTGTTCAGCGGATTGATCCTCTTTGCGCTGGACGTTCTGGCCGGACGGCGGTTGGAGCCGGTGCTGTCCGCCCATAAAAAAGGCGGCGCTGGCGGCTGTGGGCGCGGTGGCGGTGATCTGCGCTGCTTACGGCGTGGCCGCCATGACGGTAAAAGGACCTACACCTTTGATTCTGCTGAACGAGTATGGTCCGGCAGGCGGATCTCCCTGCGGGGACCTACACGCTGACCGCGCCCTTGGGTGAGGATGTTCGCGTGGTGCTGCTGGGGCAAACGGCCTATGAAAAGCTGATAGACCAGTATGAAACGCTCTATGATTCCACCTCCGGCGAGACGGAATTCACGGTGCCTGAGGGTCTTGTTATGACCCGTTGGCAGCTCTATGCGCCTGCGGGTACGGTCGTTGAGCGTGTCGAACTGTCCGATGGGCAGCGGTTTCAGCTGGATTACCCCTTACTCCCCGCGTTTATTGCCGACCGTCTGCTCTTGGGTATGGGCAACAGCTTCACTCTGCGCATGGAGTTTGATAAGGATGCGTGGAAAATTTTCTCCACCGCGCCGCTGCTGGGCCGGGGCCTCGGCTCCACGGAAAACCTGACCCGCTCCGTCCAGTCCTTTCAGTATGAGTCCAGGTACACCCATAACCACCTGCTGCAAACCCTGTCCGATACCGGCCTGGTGGGGACGGTTTTGCGCTGGCCTTTGTACTGGGTTCTGTGTGGCTGTGCCTGCAGGCCGTCCGGAAGGAGAAGGACAGTCTGGCCGCCGCACTGCTGGCGGCGTGGGTCATGATGAACCTCCACAGCCTCATGGAGATCAACTTCTCCGTCCGGGGCTTCAAGTGCTTCGCCTATATGCTGCTGGTTTTGCCCATTTTGCTTTATGCCCGTCCGCTGCTGGCGGGGGAGACCGCCAAGGCGCGGAAGCAGGCGAAAACCGTCGGTATTCTGGTGACAGTTGGATACGCTCTGTATTTAGCCGTGTTCGGCGGCCTGCTGGAAAGCGCCCGCATGACGGACCGGAAGGCGGAGAATTTCCAGACCAGCGACGTCTATGAGTATCTGGATTTCCTCCGGGGCTGTGTCCGTGGAAATGTATTCGACCACGATTTCTACCAGCGCAATTACGTGGCCAACGCCGTGCAGCTGAACGACCCCAGCTACAACGGCGATATGCTGAAGTATGTATCGGCCCTGCGGGCCTCCGGCACCTATGAAAACGACAGCGCTTTGGCCCAGTATTATTACCTGCCCCGGCAAAGTTGGGATGACCTCTTCGCCTGCTCTCTGGAGGGCATCCATCAGGTGCGATCCAGTCCAGACGGCTGGAACCTGCAAATGGACTTCTACCGCACGGAGGTCCTGCCCGCCATGGGCGCGGACAACGTGTCCGCCTTTGTGGACGGCGTGGCGGCTCTTGGCGATGCGCTGGACGCCATGAACGCCGAGGGCCGTCTGGAAACGGTGGAGCTGAATGAAACGAATCAGTCGTTTTTGACGCTGTGCCGCTCCGTGAAGGATCAGGATTTGTCCGGTCAGGACGCTTATACCGTGCTGACTCTGGCGGTCATGTCTTCCGATGAGGATGCCCAGTAACTTCAGGACAGATTGCATTTTTTCGCGGTGCGGCACCGCGTCCTTTCCATAGGAAAGGACGATACTCTCGATTGGAAATGCCGAACCGCTTTTGGAGGAATATCATGAGCCAATTTCGGAGACAGCTGCTGTTTCTCTGCGACGCGTTCTTGTTCGCGGTGGCAGTGGCAGGCTACAAGTTCATCACGGTGCTGCTGCCCTATACCGAGGTGGGCGCCAAGGGCAGCTTCCCGAAAAATGTGCTGCTGCTGTATGGGTGCACCGTTATCGCCCAGCTTCTGTTCAAGACCTATGACAGTCTGTGGCGCTACGCCGAGAGCCGGGAGTACCTGGCGCTGCTGTGCGCGGCCATCTGCGGCTTCGGCGCCTATGAGATCTTCAGCCGGGCGCTGCTCCACGAGACCATTTCCTTCGTCCTGCTGGCGGCCATCGCCAGCTTGTGGGTGCTGGAAATGCTGGCCGTCCGGTTCGGCTACCGGATGTACCGAACCGTCAGCATCCAGCGGGAGCAGCCGGGAGCGGTGCCGGTGGCCATCATCGGCGCTGGCTCCGCCGGGGTGCAGCTGCTGGATGAATTGCAGCACAATCCCAACAGCCGCTACCACGTCCAGTGCTTTTTTGATGATGACCCCGCCAAGGTTAACAAGCGCATCCGTGGTGTGCCTGTCAGCGGCTTGATCAGCCAGGCCCTGCCGCGGATGCGGGCCATGGATATTCACGAGGCCATTTTTGCCATCCCCTCCATGGACGAGCTGCACCGAAAGGAAATTCTGCGGCAGCTGGCGGACAGGAGCATCCGGGTGTCCACGCTGCCCAGCACGCTGGAGCTGATCGATCAAAAGCCCATCCGCCAGCAGCTGCGGGAGGTGCGAATCGAGGATCTGCTGGGCCGGGACGCCATCCAGCTGGACACCACCGCTATGGACGGCCTGCTTTCCGGGCGTACCGTGCTGGTGACGGGGGGCGGCGGGTATCGGCTCGGGCTGTGCCGCCAGATTGTCAAGCACCACCCCAAGCGGCTGGTGATCTTCGACATTTACGAGAACAACGCCTACGACATCCAGCAGGAGCTGCTGGATCAGTATGGCAAGGATCTGCCCCTCAGCGTTGAGATCGGCTCCGTCCGGGACCCCCGGCGGCTGGAACTGCTGTTTGATACCTACAAGCCCGACGTGGTATTCCACGCCGCCGCCCATAAGCACGTCCCCCCCTGATGGAGACCAGTCCCCAGGAGGCCATCCGCAACAACGTGTTCGGCACGCTGAACACCGTCCGGGCGGCAGACGCCCACGGTGTCAAGAAGTTCATCCTGATCTCCACGGATAAGGCTGTGAACCCCACCTCCGTCATGGGCGCCAGCAAGCGGTTGTGCGAAATGGTGGTGCAGTCCATGGCGGGCTGCTCCAAGACCACCTTCGCCGCTGTGCGCTTCGGCAATGTGCTGGGTTCCAACGGCTCCGTGGTGCCCCTGTTCCGCCGCCAGATCGCGAAGGGCGGCCCCGTCACCGTGACGGACAAGCGCATCATCCGCTATTTCATGACCATTCCCGAAGCCGCCCAGCTGGTGCTGGAGGCGGGGGCTATGGCCAAGCAGAACGAATTGTTCGTGCTGGACATGGGCCGTCCGGTGAAGATTTTAGAGCTGGCGGAGAACATGATCCGCCTGTCCGGCTACGAGCCGTACCGGGACATCGAGATCGTGGAGACCGGCCTGCGCCCCGGCGAGAAGCTCTATGAGGAGCTGCTGGTAGCCAGCCGTGACCTGGAAAAAACCGGCAACGGCATGATCTTCGTGGAGCACCAGCCCCCGGTGACACCGGGAGGAACTGGAACAAAAGCTGACGTTATTGAATGACGCATTGGAAAAAACCATGCGGACGGAGGACGTCTCCTGTATCCGGGAGGTGCTGCACCGGGTCGTGCCCACCTTCCACGAGCCGGAGGAGGTCAACGCCGCGCAGGGCGAGACCGTGGAAATCCCAGCGCAGGAAACGGTTCCTACCTGACCCTTTATACTTTATTATATTTGAGGAAGTGCCGCTATGGCTTTTACCGCTGACGAAAAATTTGCCCCCCTTGAACAGAAGGTCTGGCTCTGCCACCCCCCCCACCATGCATGGGGAGGAGCTTACATACATGACCGAAGCATACGCCACCAACTGGATGAGCACCGTGGGTGAGAATATCAACGAGGTCGAGCGCATCGCCGCCGAAAAAGCAGAGGTCGGTTATGCGGTCGGCCTTGCCTGCTGCACCGCCGCGCTGCACCTGTGCGTGAAGCTGGCGGGGGAGCGGCTCTACGGCAAGTCTCCCCATCAGTCACGGCGCTCTTGAGGGACGGCGTGTGTTCTGCTCAGACATGACCTTTGACGCTACGCTGAACCCCGTGGTCTACGAGGGCGGCATCCCCGTCTTTATCGACACCGAGGCGGACAGCTGGAACATGGATCCTATCGCGCTGGAAAAGGCGTTCACCCTGTATCCCGAGGTGAAGCTGGTGGTCATGGCGCACCTGTACGGTTTCCCCGCCAAGGTGGACGAGATCAAGCGCATCTGCGAAAAGCACGGCGCGCTGCTCATTGAGGACGCCGCCGAGGCCATGGGCGCCACGGTGAACGGCAAGCAGTGCGGCAGCTTCGGCGACTACGCCGCCATCTTGGAAGAGCATCGCCCAGAAAAAGGCGATCTACCAGCGCTATTGCGAGGGGCTGCGGGATCTGCCGGTGACGATGACCCCCATCGTGCCGGGCACCGTTCCCAACTACTGGCTCTCCGCCCTGATCATCGACAAAGGACGCCATGTGCCCCCAGGTGCGCTCTGACAGCGAAGCCCTTTACCGCGCAGAGGCGGGGAAGTCCTGCCCCACGGAAATTTTGGAAGTTCTGGCAAAGTATAACGCCGAGGGCCGCCCCATCTGGAAGCCCATGCCATATGCAGCCCATGTACCGTCTGCACGAGTGCGTGGGCAGGGAAAGGAAACCTCCGCTGCCGCACCACCGTCGCCTATCGCCGGCGGCGTTTAGCGACGTGGGCGCGGACATTTTCAGCGGGGACTGTGTCTGCCCAGCGACAACAAAATGCCGGACGGCCGGAGCCATAACGGCAGGATAAACAGGAGAAAAAGAAAAACATCGAACTTCTTCTCTCCGGCTGCGCTCTCATCGTACTGTCCCCAGCGAATTGCTGATCGTGGCCGTTCTGGTGCGCGAGGGGGCTAAAGCTGGGCAGCCCCGTCATTTTCTGTCAGGAGCAGCGCCCCAGTAAGGACGAAGAGAAAGGTCTTTATGCCGTCGCTTCCATGACGGTTAGCGCCCGGGACGAAAACGGCGAGCACTGCTGCCCGATGAGGTGCGCCTGACGAGATTCGGCCGCGCCCTCACTCCACCAGCCTTGACGAGCTGCCAGGCTGTGCAGAACATCTTCAAAACGTATATCCATCGTCAGCCCCCAGCCCACTTGCTGGTGCAGGATGTGGCGTATATGGATGTGCAGCAGCACCGTCGGCACGAGGAGTGCGCCCCGGATTGACTGGGCTTGCGCAAGGTCCGCAGGGGCACAATGCGTTGAGATTGGGATACCAAGCTTGCGCTGGATGTTTCCTATGTGCAGCGCGTGACCTTTGTGGGTGATCTGAAAATCCTCTTTGCCACCGTAGGTAAGGGTCATGCGGCGGGAGCAGGTGGCATTTGAAACAGAAGGATATGACATGGACCTGAAGGACTGGAATGAGATGAAGGCACAAAAAACAACGGAGCGTGAAACGATACAATGCCGACCGTCTATACCATCGTGGAGCAGGCCGAAGCGTGGGACGCTCTTGTGCGTACCTTTTCCACCATGATGTCTACTATCTCCGGCTATGTGAAGGGCATTCAAACTCCACGGCGACGGCGAGCCGCTCTTTTACGGAGAAGCGGACGGCGTGCGGGGCATCAATGGTGATGAAACGGGATATTGCCGCCAGATCCCCATTTTGCCGGAAGTCTGCCCGCCGACACTTGTTTTGATTTCGCCACGCCCTACGGCTACGGCGGCTGGCTGCGGAGGGGAATTTCGCGCCCATCTTCGCCGACTATGAGCGTTGGTGCGGAAAATACGGCGTTGTCAGCGAGTTCGTGCGTTACCATCCCGTGCTGAAAACCATGTGCGATGGAAACGGCGTATGATGTCACCGCGCTGGGCGGAAATCCATCGCCATGGATAACTCCTCCGGAAACGCCTAGGGCGAATTTGACGAGTAAAAACCGGAACGTGATCCGTAAGGCACAGAAAAAACAATGTGCGCATCTATTCGCGCAGTCCTAACTGTTTGAGACTTTCCGGGAGATCTACAACGCCACCTCATGGACAAAGGGACAACGCAGCGGATTACTATTACTTCGCGCCGTCATTCTATGAAAGAAAGCGTATGCAGTCTGTCCCAACAGCCAGCTTTTTCTACGCACAGCTGCCGGACGGCACGGTCATTGCCTCGTCCATCATGCTGTGGGCGAATGAACGGATGAACTACCACCCTTCCGGCTTCCCGCAGGAATATCAAAGCCTTGCCCCCACCAATCTCCTGCTGGCCAGGCAGCGCTGTGGGGCCGTGGAGACATGGCTGCAAAACGCCGCATTTAGGCGGCGGCGTCGGCTCCGGCGAGACAGCCTCTTTGCGTTTAAAAAGAGCTTTTTTACAGGGCGAGCCCCGCCGCCACCATATCGGGGAAAAGATCTTTGACGAGGAAAATATGCCGCGCTCTGCGCCATGCGGCGAACTTCCCACCAGCGGCTTTTTTCCCCCATCGGGCATAAAACCACAAGAAGAGTGAAGCTTTTTCGCCGAACACAAACATCTGATCTTAAACCACTACGCAAGTGATATGTATTTCGACCATGGCGGGCGGCACTATAACTTTGCGAAAAATCTGCGCCATGCCGGTTACGCGCCCCGTCATTTTCGGTGCCAACAGGCACGGCAAAGGCCAGCGTTTCTTTTTTGAGACCGACGCGCTGTATGGGAGGAGCACGTTGCCGAGGAGATCGACACGCCCTTCGTTTTTGTCCGCGCCCGCACCTACACCGGCAACGGCAGGCAGCGCGTGCTGAATATGATCGACTTCTACCGCAATGTGAAGAAGGCCGTAAAGGAGTACGCCGCACAGCACGGCAAGCCCGACGTGATTTTTGCCTCCTCCGTCCACCCGCTGACGCTGGTGGCAGGCATCCAGCTGGCGAAGCAGTTCGGCGTGAAGTGCGTCTGCGAGGTGCGGGATCTCTGGCCGGAGCATCAGAAATTCGATCGCTTCACGAAGAAGAATCCGCTGATCCGGCTGCTCTATCAGGGAGAGAAGTGGATCTACAAAAAGCTTGATACCTGAGGTGACCACCATGGAGGGCGCTTATGATTACATCGTCAAGCAGGGCTGGGAGAAGGAGATCCCCCGCTCAAGGGTGCCTACATCAACAGCGAAAATCTGATCTGGTGGTTAATAAAGAACATTTCCACGTGGAAGATCCCGGCCTGAACGATCCGAATGTTTTTAGGGTCGTCTACCGGCTCCATCCGTCGGGTCAACAACCTCGGTCTGCTGCTGGATGCGGCAAGCGGCAAAGGATCCCCGCGTCAAGCTTCTGATCTAGGGCGACGCGACGAGCGTGAAGCGTTGGAACAGTGGTCTGCGTGATGAAAAACATCTCACGTGGTATTCAAGGGCAGGGTGGGTGAAGAAATACGTTCCTCCATCGTCAGCCGCGCGATCTGAACTTTGCCCGGCACTTCGTTTACCTATCTCTTTAATTACGGTATCAACAAACTGTTTGAGATTACTTTGCTGCAGGACAACATGATTCTCGCGACTTTCCCTGCCATATAACCGGTGTGACCTATGGCGCGGGAACAGAAGTCAGGGATCCCCAACCGCGGAAGGTCGCCACGCAGTTATTGACCATCTGTGAACTCTGATGAGCAGCATAAACATGGGGTGCTAACGCCCGCCGTGCCGCAGGGACTACGACTTCAAGCGTCTGACGGACAAACTGATCTCCGTCATGGAAGGTTGTTTCCGAGAAATAACCGACTCGAAAAAATTCCAAAAGGAAGTGTGATCCTATACAATTCATCGACCGAAAGCCCAATACGCCGCGCTCCAAGGGCGAAATTAACGCGCGAACATACAAGATGTTCTGAATTCCGCGCGTTCATCGCGGCGGTAAATGTCAGGGGCTGAAACTGGCTTGCCGCCTTCACCGGCCGCAAGCACTGCATCACTCTGCGCCAACGGCACCGACGCCCTCCAGCTTGCCTTCATGGCGCTGGGCGGCGGG
>VOFC01005405.1_pt1 | contig 28530 bp, 40 predicted proteins | sample 5384161 | NCBI WGS metagenome assembly VOFC01 (sample SAMN12384722, study PRJNA508395) | human gut metagenome | isolation source: healthy gut B | host: Homo sapiens | reverse complement strand
TCGTGATGGATGCGGGAACAGGAAGTATCTTATATGCGAAAAATATTGATGAACATGAGTACCCGGCAAGTATCACAAAAGTTCTGACCAGCCTTATCGCATTAAAATATGGCAGCCTGTCAGACCAGGTAACATTTTCGAATGACTGTATATCTTTTATGCAGCCGGGAGATTCTTCGGTTGGATTAAAAAGAAGGTAATGTGATCTCGCTGGAACAGGCATTATATGCGACGCTGCTTGCCTCAGCGAATGAAGCAGCTTATGCGGTGGCGGAAAATGTCGGGAAAAATGCCGGACATGATTACAACTGGTTCATCCAGCAGATGAACAAAGAATGTAAAAGCCTTGGCGGCAATAATTCCAATTTCGTCAATGCGAACGGGCTTCATGATGACAATCATTATACCTGTGCGCGTGACATGGCTTTGATCGGCAGAGAGATCTGGCGTTATCCGGAATTCTTAAAGATCTGTCAGGAGCAGAGTTATACGATCCCGGCATCCGATACGACGGAAGAACATGTATTTCCACAGCATCATAAGATGCTGATCAAAGAAAATAAAAATTATTACCAGTATGCGGTTGCAGGAAAGACAGGATATACATCGAATGCATTATCTACGCTGATCACATTGGCCGATAATGGCAATATGAAACTGGTATGTGTCGTACTTCAGGACACATGGTGCGAATATATATCCGGATACGAAGAATCTGTTCGAATATGCATTTAACAATTTCCAGAAGATTCCAGGTGGCAGATGAGAAGAAACCGACAGAAAATTTAAATCGGCTGCGGATATTCATAACGGCATCGGATGAAAGTGAGGACGCCGGATCCGCACAGACAGGCGGGAATGAATATCAGCCGCTGGAAGATGGATATGTGATCCTGCCGAAGGATGTATCATACAAAGATATAGATTATGAAATTACGGATGTAGATGAAGATACCGGAGAGAGGAACGATCCGGTATATATATGACGGCCATCAGGTTGGAAGTGCAACGGCAGAATTTACGGATAAGTATTTACAGAAAGTAAGCACCAGGAAAGAACGTGTGGACAGTAAGCCGAAGGATGTGGATAATTCCGGTGATTCGAAGAAAAACGGTGGAAAATCAAGTGCAAAGAGTATCTGGAAGAATTTTCTGCAAAAAGTAAAAGCAGTATGGGATTTCGGACAGAAAAAATTTGCCGGAAAATCAAGTACAGAAAAATATATGATCGCCGGAGGATGTGTAGCACTGGTGATTATGATCTTCAGTCTGATCGTGCTGTATTATACGCCGTAGAAGATAAAAATAGAAAATATATGAAAAATACTCTTCAGAAAAAGTTGACCGTGAGAACGAGATCTATTGTTCGGACTGGACGGAAAAGACCAGATCCAAGAAAAATACGGTATCTTGAACCATTTATCAAGAAATGTAAAAAAGATCGTATGGAAATACAAAAATGTATGTGGGAGGATTTCTCCTCTAATACCGTAGGTTTCTGGGCTGATATGGATGATCCATATGTCACATATGACGACAACTTTATCGAGTCTGAGTGGTGGGCACTCAAGACAATCTGGGACAAGAAGCTTTTATACAAGGGCTTTAAGATTGTGCCATACTGTCCTCGCTGCGGAACTCCGCTTTCTTCACAGGAGGTAGCACAGGGCTATAAAGATGTAAAAGAACGTTCAGCGATCGTTCGTTTCAAAGTAGTAGGAGAGGATGCATACTTCCTCGCATGGACAACAACACCATGGACACTTCCGTCTAACATCGCACTCTGTGTGAACCCGGAAGAAGACTATGCGAAAGTAAAAGCTGCCGACGGATATACTTATTACATGGCAGTTGCACTTCTTGATACAGTACTTGGAAAACTTGCAGAAGAAGGACAGGCAAAGGCTTACGAGATCCTTGAGACATACAAAGGAAAAGATCTCGAATACAAAGAGTATGAGCCATTATACCAGTGTGCTTACGACTGCGCTTCCGAAAGCAGAACAAGAAAGGGCTTCTTTGTCACATGTGACACTTATGTCACAATGACAGATGGTACTGGTATCGTTCATATCGCGCCTGCATTTGGTGAAGATGATGCCAATGTTGGACGTAATTATGATCTGCCATTCGTACAGTTCGTAGACGAAAAAGGTAACATGGGACAGACGACTCCATTTGCCGGATTATTTGTAAAGAAAGCGGACCCTGAAGTATTAAAAGACCTCGACGGACGTGGACTTCTCTTCGATGCACCGAAGTTCGAGCACAGCTATCCCCACTGCTGGAGATGTGATACTCCACTTATTTACTATGCAAGAGAATCATGGTTCATCAAGATGACAGCCGTTAAAGATGACCTGATCGCCAACAACAACACAATCAACTGGATTCCGGAATCCATCGGTAAAGGACGTTTCGGCGACTGGCTGGAAAACGTACAGGACTGGGCTATCAGCCGTAACCGTTATTGGGGAACTCCATTAAATATCTGGGAGTGTGAATGCGGACACCAGCATTCGATCGGAAGTATCGAAGAGCTGAAAGAAATAGTCCGACAACTGCCCGGATGAGATCGAACTTCACCGTCCATACATCGACGAAGTAACGATCAAAGTGCCCATGCTGCGGCAAAACAGATGCACAGAGTACCGGAAGTTATCGACTGCTGGTTCGACAGTGGATCTATGCCATTTGCACAGCATCACTATCCATTTGAGAATAAAGAATTATTTGAAAAGCAGTTCCCTGCAGACTTCATTTCCGAGGCTGTTGACCAGACCCGTGGATGGTTCTACTCACTGCTTGCAATCTCAACACTGATCTTCAACAAAGCGCCATACAAGAACGTTATCGTTCTCGGTCACGTTCAGGATGAGAACGGACAGAAGATGAGTAAGTCCAAGGGAAATGCCGTTGATCCGTTCGACGCATTAAAGACATACGGCGCTGACGCGATCCGCTGGTACTTCTACATCAACAGTGCACCGTGGCTGCCGAACCGTTTCCACGGAAAGGCCGTTATGGAAGGACAGAGAAAGTTCATGGGAACATTGTGGAACACATATGCGTTCTTCGTACTGTATGCAAATATCGATGATTTCGATGCAACAAAATATACACTGGACTACGATAAGTTGCCAGTTATGGACAAATGGCTTCTGTCCAAGCTGAATTCAGCAATCAAGGCAGTAGACTATGACCTGTCCAACTACAAGATCCCGGAGGCTGCAAAGGCACTTCAGAGCTTCGTAGACGACATGAGTAACTGGTATGTAAGACGAAGCCGTGAACGTTTCTGGGCTAAGGGAATGGAACAGGATAAGATCAATGCTTACATGACTCTGTACACAGCACTGGTTGAGACTCTGTAAAGGACGGCAGCGCCGATGATCCCGTTCATGACAGAGGAGATCTACCAGAACCTGGTAAGAAGCGTTGATGAAAAGCGCACCGGAAAGTATCCACCTGTGTGACTTCCCTGTTGTAAATGAAGCACATATCGATACAGAGCTGGAAGAGCAACATGGACAACGTTCTGAAACTGGTTGTTATGGGACGTGCATGCAGAAATACTGCTAACATCAAGAACCGTCAGCCAATCGGACAGATGTATGTAAAAGCTGATTTCGAAATTCCGGAATTTTACAAAGACATTGTAAAAGATGAATTAAATGTAAAGAATGTAACATTTACACAAGATGTTCGTGACTTTACTTCATATACTTTTAAACCTCAGTTAAAGACAGTCGGGACCAAAATATGGTAAAATGTTAGGAGGTATTAAAAAGCGCAGCACTCGAAAACCTCGAAGGAAATGCAGCAATGGATGAGTTAAATGCTACAGATGCCCTGAAGCTTGATATCAATGGACAGGAAGTGACACTGTTCCGTGAGGACCTGCTGATCGAATCCGCTCAGATGCCGGGATATGTATCTGAGAATGACAACGGAATCACCGTTGTTATGGATACAAACCTTTCCGAAGAACTTCTGGAAGAAGGTTTTGTGCGTGAGATCATCAGCAAGATCCAGACCATGCGTAAGGAAGCCGGATTCGAGGTGATGGATCAGATCGCAGTATCTTATGAAGGTACAGAAAAAGCAGAGAAAGTATTTGCAGACAATGCATCTACGATCGCAGATGAAACACTTGCACTGGAAGTTACAAAAACTCAGCACCTGTAGGCTACACGAAAAGAGTGGAAGATCAATGGAGAAGCTGTAACGATCGGTGTGGAAAAGAGATAATCAAAGCCCAGTTTGTTAGAAGGGAAGTAGAAAATGTATAATCCAAGATTTGAAAAAAAGACGTATTTAAAAGAGATGTGCGGAACAATGTGAAGACATTGTTCCGTAAGGAAAAACCTAGAAGAGGCAACTCCACAGCAGTTGTTCCAGGCAGTTTCTTATGCTGTTAAGGAAGCCATCATCGATGACTGGCTTGCAACACAGAAACAGTATGAGAAAGATGATCCGAAGACCGTATATTATATGTCCATGGAATTCCTGCTCGGAAGAGCTCTCGGAAACAACCTGATCAACATGACGGCATATAAGGAAGTAAAAGAAGCTCTGGAAGAGCTGGGACTCGATCTTAACGTGATTGAGGACCAGGAGCCGGACGCAGCACTGGGTAATGGTGGTCTGGGAAGACTGGCAGCATGTTTCCTTGATTCCCTGGCAACGTTGGGTTACCCTGCATATGGCTGTGGTATCCGTTATCGTTATGGTATGTTCAAGCAGGAGATCCGCGACGGTTATCAGGTAGAAGTACCTGATATGTGGCTGAAGAACGGTAACCCGTTCGAGCTTCGCAGACCGGAATATGCGAAAGAAGTACGTTTTGGCGGAAATATCCGTGTGGAATACGATGAGACAGGAAAGACACACTTCGTTCAGGAGAACTATGAATCTGTAATGGCGATCCCTTATGATTATCCGATCGTAGGATACGGCAACCATATCGTGAATACACTTCGTATCTGGGATGCAGAGCCGATCGTAGACTTTCCAGTTAGATTCTTTTGACCGTGGAGATTATCACAAAGCCGTTGAGCAGGAGAACCTTGCGAAGAACATCGTAGAAGTGCTTTATCCAAATGATAACCACATCGCAGGAAAAGAACTGAGACTGAAACAGCAGTATTTCTTTGTTTCAGCAAGTATCCAGGCTGCAATTACAAAGTTTAAAAAGAAACATGGTGATATCAGCAAACTGCCGGAGAAAGTAACATTCCAGATGAATGATACCCATCCGTCAATAGCAGTAGCAGAGCTGATGCGTATTCTTCTGGATGAGGAGAATCTCGGATGGAATGAAGCATGGGATATCACAACAAAATGCTGTGCATACACAAACCATACAATCATGTCGGAAGCACTAGAGAAAATGGCCTTTAGAGCTGTTCTCAAGACTTCTTCCGCGTATTTACCAGATCATCCAGGAAATCGACCGCCGTTTCATCGCGCAGGTAAGAGCACAGTATCCTGGTAATGAAGAAAAGGTTAAGAAGATGGCAATCCTGATGGACGGCCAGGTTAAGATGGCACACCTTGCAATCGTTGCAGGTTATTCTGTTAACGGTGTTGCCAAACTACATACAGAGATTCTGAAACAGCAGGAAGTTAAAGACTTCTATGAGATGATGCCGCAGAAGTTCAACAACAAGACAAATGGTATCACACAGAGACGTTTCCTCATGCATGCGAACCCGCTGCTTGCTGACTGGGTAACAGAAAAGCTCGGCACAAAAAAAGAGTGGATTACAGACTTGTCCAAGATGAGCGGATTGAAGGAATGGCTGGATGACGAAGAGGCTCTGAAAGAATTCATGACGATCAAGTTCAAGAACAAAGAACGTCTTGCAGCTTACATCAAAGAGCACAACGGTGTAGAAGTAGATCCAAGATCAATCTTCGATGTACAGGTAAAACGTCTGCACGAGTACAAACGTCAGTTACTGAACATTCTGCATGTAATGTATCTGTACAACCAGATCAAAGAACATCCGGAGATGTCCTTCTATCCTAAGACATATATCTTCGGAGCAAAGGCTTCTGCAGGATATATCCGTGCTAAAGAGATCATCAAACTGATCAACTCTGTAGCAGATGTGGTAAATAATGATCTGAGCATCAATGGAAAGCTGAAAGTCGTATTTATTGAAGATTACCGCGTATCGAACGCAGAATGGATCTTCGCAGCAGCAGATATCCATGAGCAGATTTCCTTAGCTTCTAAAGAGGCATCCGGAACATCTAACATGAAGTTCATGTTAAATGGTGCAGTAGCAATTGGAACCATGGATGGAGCCAATGTAGAGATCGTAGAAGAAGTTGGAATTGAAAATGCATTTATTTTCGGACTGAGTGCAGACGAAGTTATCAACTACGAGCAGAACGGCGGATATAATCCATATGACATTTACAACAATGATCCGGATATCCACAGAGTGGTAGACCAGCTGGTAGACGGAACATATTCTAACGGCGATACAGAGATGTATCGTGACCTTTACAACAGCCTTCTGAATAATCAGGGGGTTCAAGAGCAGATATGTACTTTATCTTAAAGGACTTCCGTTCTTATGCAGATGCTCAGGCTCGTGCAATGGAAGCTTACAAAGATAAAGAAAAATGGGCTAAGATGGCTCTTAAGAACACTGCTTGTTGTGGTAAGTTCTCGGCAGACAGAACGATCCAGGAATATGTAGATGATATCTGGCATCTGGATCATGTTGTGATCAATGAGGATGAACTGGAATATTAAGAGAAGTTGTCAGTGGCAAGTTATTTTTTGTATGAATAATAAGAGAAGCTCTGCCATACATTGAGGTATGGGAGGGCTTTTTATGTGGAACAGAAGGTATTATTATAGAGAAAAAAAGTAAAAAGGCAGGCTGCTGGGCGCTTATCATAATATTATTACCGTATATTATAACCGTATTTTTAAACGGACCAAAAGATTGTAACTGCATCGAAAGTAGATGAGATGACAATAGATGTAAAGGGCGGTGGGAAGATGCGGTGGAAAAAAATATTGCATTGGAATATTGGCGAGGGACATGCCGGCAGAATATGAAGAAGAAGCATTGAAGGCCCAGGCAATCCTGGTGCGGACAGAAGTTTACCGGGCAATCCGGGATGCGGGGAAGGACAGAAGCTTGAGAAAGAATTCTGGACAGAGAAACAGATGAAGTCGGCGTGGGGGATGCGATATGCAGAAAATTACCGCAAGTTAAAAAATGCGCTGGAATCCACGGCAGGACAAGTGCTATTCTATGAAGACGGTCTGGCGATGACACCATTTTTTAATCTGAGTAATGGATATACCAGGGATGCAAAAGAGGTTCTTGGAAAGGAGGAGTATCCTTATCTGAAGATTGTGGAATGCCCGGAGGATGTGAATGCAGAAGATGAGATACAGACGGTTGTATTGGGAGAAAAAGAATATAGGGACGATGGATGTGGAGGTAGTGGAAACAGATTCTGTAGGATATGTATTAAAGATCCGTGTGGGAGATAATACCATCAGCGGGGAAGAATTCGAAATAAATATAACCTGGCATCCAGCTGTTTTACCCTGCAGCGTTATAACGGCAAATTGCGGGTGACAACAAGAGGAACCGGACATGGGATCGGAATGAGCCAGTATACGGCAAATGAGATGGCGAAAAGAAAAAAAGCTATAAAAAATATTTTAAAATATTTTTTTTAATGGAACGGAGATAAAAGAAGTGACAGAAATCGTAAAAATGTATAACTATATCACAATCTGGCAAAAATATGGTCAGAGGTGGTGATGAAATGAATAAAAATCAGAAAAAACGTCAATGTCAAAACGGCGTGCTACCGTAGCAGCAGTATTATGTTTTGTGGCAGCGATTGCAATAGCAGGAACATATACATTTAATGATTACAGAAAAACGCAGAAAAATGAATTGGCGAAGGCGGAAGAAAAGGCGAAACAAGACAGCGAAGCGGCAAAAGAAACCGGAACATCCAAGATTAAAACGAAGATATGACAAGTGATACGGATGAAAGTGACAAAACGGAACCGGGAAAGACGGAACAACAACGGGCTCTGGGACAACAGATTCCGGGACAACCGGAACTTCAGGATCAGAAGGAACCGGAACATCCGGATCATCAGGTCAGACCGGAACCCAGGCAACGGCAGGAAAAAGTCACAATATCAACTTTACGGAAGACAGTTACATCCTGTGGCCGGTGAACGGAGCTGTGATCATGAGCTATAGCATGGATAAGACAGTATATTTCCAGACGCTGGATCAGTACAAGTATAATCCGGCTGTGATTATCGAAGGAGCAGAAGGCGACCAGGTACTCTGCGGTGCGCCCGGAATCGTCAAGTCGATCGATGTCAGTGCACAGACCGGAACAACGGTTAACGTAGATATCGGAAATGGATATGAGCTGTTATATGGACAGTTGAAAGAAGTCCCGGTGAAAGTTGGGGGATTATGTGGAAGCAAAGAGTGTGCTTGGTTATGTAAGTCAGCCGACAAAGTATTACAGCAAAGAAGGCTGTAATGTGTATTTTGAGATGCGAAAAGACGGACAGCCATGAATCCGGTGGAGTATACGGCGGATCAGGATTAACAGAAAGGACAGGAGATTCTTAAGAAATTTTCCGGTCTTTTTTTTAGCGTTCTGCCGATATCAAAGTATGCGGAAAAAATCTATGAACAGGGGATAAAATTGACTTTCTGTGGGATAATGGATAAAATAAAGTGGATTATTACAGGAAAAAAATCAGACCGATTGTGGATAAGTGGGGGACAACTACATGAATTATACATACATCGTAAAATGTGCGGACAGCACGTTATACACAGGGTGGACAAATGATCTGGATAAGCGGATAAAAGCACATAATAGTGGAAAAGGCGCAAAATATACAAAGACCAGAAGACCGGTGAAGCTTGTGTATTATGAAGAGCATGAGACAAAAAATGAGGCAATGAGCCGGGAATATGCGATCAAGCATTTGACCAGGAAAGAAAAAGAGATATTGATCAAGGGTAATGGAAACTTACGCGGAAGCTGGATGGTAAAGGGAGATATGATTAAAGCAATTTGAGAAGATTAAGAAACTTACACGGGAAGCAAAAGAACTGGCAGAATAAATGAAAAAAAGAGCTCGCATCAAGTCGGGAGAGATATTATTTAATATCCATGTGTGTGATGTGGGCTCTTTTTTCTCGCCATGTGTTCGAAAGAAGCTGATAAAGTATGCAAGAGATGTTGCTTAAACAGCAAGTTCTCTGTATACCGGAAATATAAGGATAAATGGATATTACTTAAAGTACAAATGCATACATCACTACGAAGTGGCAGGCACTTCCGGCCATTACAAAGAGATGAAAGATCTCATGGCTTCCGAAATATTTGTGCTTATTGTTAAAGATTGGAAGCTTCAGGGCGTAGATCACGCCACCTACCGTGTAGATGATACCACCAGCCAGAAGCCATCCGAAAGCTGCCGGGCTTAAGGAATTCAGTAACTGTGTAAATGCCAAGACACAGGTCCAGCCCATGCCGATATAGAGCACGGAAGAAACCCATTTCGGACAGAATACCCAGAATGCTTTGATCAGGATTCCGGCAATGGCAAATGCCCATACGATTGCCAGAAGGATGAGTCCGGTTCTGCCGCCAAGTACCAGCAGACAGATCGGAGTGTAACTTCCGGCAATGAGTACGCTGATCATCATGTGGTCGATTTTTTTAAGGATTGTATTTACTTTTCTGGATTTATCGAATGTATGGTAAGTTGTGCTTGCGGCGTACAGTAAGATCAGGCTTGCCGCATATACAGCAATTGCGATAATGTAAATTTTACTCGGTTCGCGCGCCGCTTTTAAGAGCAATGGAATTGCTGCGAAGATTGCCATCAACATTCCGATAAAATGTGTGATCGCGCTTCCCGGATCTTTAATGTGTTCTTTTAACTGTGCAATATAAGTATTGATCTGATTAGGAAATAACATAAAACCCTGTCCGCTTTTTACTTGATATTTTATCGTGTTACCAGAAGAATCATTGGCCATTAAAGTTCCGGTTCCGGATATTACATAATGAAAGACATAATGATTTCTGGCAGCAGGTCCAAAGAATGTGAAGGTTCACACTGTTCCCAGCCATACTGATACAAACCGATATCTACAAAATTTTCATTTGGAAAAACAGAAAATAAAATGTCACTCATACGACACCTCCTTTTTTCATCAGTATATACCAAAATGCTAGATGACTTCAATATATAACTGGAAAAAATTGCATTTTACTATAAAACATATAAAATCAAGATATTTATAGACGCATTATGATATGTTACAATTCATTTGTAATAGATGAAAAGCAAAAACCTGACGATGAAAACAGATAAATATCCCGGGAAAGGTTCAAAATCAGGAAGGAACGGAACAAAAGGAGTTTTGGAACATGCATAGGAGGTACAGGAAACTGGTAAGTGCCGGACTGGTTCTTACGATGGCTGGGGCTATGATGCTGCAGGGATGCGGACAGAAAAAAGAGACAGGCAAGACAGAAATAGAACTTGTGCAGTATAAGCCGGAAGCAGTAAAAACTTTTGAGAAAATAGAAGAAGAATTCAACCGCACACATGATGATATTCATCTTACGATTGAATCTCCGAATGATGCAATGACTGTTTTGAAGACAAGATTTATTCGCGAGGATAACCCGGATATCATCGGAATCGGAGGAGAGGTAAGTTATTCGAACTTTATTGATTCGGACATGTTGATGGATATCTCAGACTACAAGGGACTGGATGATATCAAAGAAGCATACAAAGAAATTGATAAAAACCTGGAGTTTGTTCCGGAAAAGGGAACTTATGCAGTCCCGTATGCGGCAAATGCAGCAGGAATTCTTTACAACAAAGCAATGTTCGAAGAACATGGATGGAAGATTCCGACAACATGGAATGAACTCATAAGCCTGTGTCAGGAAATGCAGGATGAAGGAATCCAGCCATTTTATTTTGGATTTAAAGATACATGGACCTGCCTTGCACCATGGAATGCGATCGCGGTAGACCTTGCACCGGCAGATGTATGTGCACAGGTGAATCGTGGAAAGACAACATTTTCGAAAGAATATAAAGAAGTAGCGGAACGTATGCTGGAACTACTTCCGTATGGACCGGATGACCCGTTTGCATATGATTACAACGGAGCATGTACAGCATTTGCAAAAGGTGAATCTGCAATGTATACAATCGGAAGTTACGCAATTCCACAGATCCAGACGGTGAATCCGGATATGGAGATTGATTCATTTGTAATGCCGGCAAGTAATAACACGGAAGGAAATCAGTTGAACTCAGGAATAGATCTTCAGTTCTGCGTCATGAAAGACTGCAAAAATAAAGAGGCAGCATATGAAGTGTTAGATTTTCTCCTGGAAGATGAGAATGTACAGGCATATCTGGATGCGCAGAAGGCGGTTCCTTGTAAAGAAGGAGATTTTGAACTGCCATCAACCCTTGAAGGAATGAAAGAATATATAAAAGAAGGAAAAAAATGTCTGACTACCAGGATCATTATTATCCATCGGAAATGGCGGTAGACGCACAGATCCAGACATTCCTGATGAAAAAAAGACAGCAAGGCATTTCTTAAGAAATTTGATACAGACTGGGTAAGATATAATCGTGATATTATCCGTAAAGTGGAAGATTACGAGAAATCGCATAATGACTAAGACAGATAAGTTACTGATAATACGGAAGTTCAAGGAGTTAGTACGATGAAAAAGAATAAATTAAATGATAGAAAGCGGACATTTCTTCTGATCACGATTCCGATTGTTGCATTATTTTTCTGCTTCAATACGCTGCCGCTGATCAAAGGTGTCATCTATAGTTTTACCAATTTTAAAGGATACGGAAGTTACGACTGGGTAGGTCTTCGCAATTATAAAGACCTGTTTACCGATTCCAGAGTCGGAGGCTCATATATCTTTACATTTAAGTTGGCAATTGCGGCGACAATTTTGACAAATGTATTGAGTCTTCTGATGGCACTCGGACTAAATAGTAAGATCAAGTTCAAAAGCGGACTCAGGGGTGCATATTTTATCCCGAATGTACTGGGAGCACTGGTGGTAGGATACATTTTCAACTATTTCTTTACGTATATCCTCCCTGTATTTGGAAAAATGATCGGAAGTAAGACATTTAGTTCCAGTATGCTTTCTAATACAAATCTTGCGTGGATCGCGATTGTGATCGTGTGTGCATGGCAGTCGATAGCAATGAACACAATCATTTATATTTCAGGACTTCAGACGGTTCCGGAGGATGTATATGAAGCAGGTGCCATTGATGGTGCTACAGGATGGAAGAAGTTCAGAAACCTGACATTTCCACTGATCATTCCATTTTTCTCTATCAATATGGTTCTGAGTGTGAAAAACTTCCTGATGGTATTTGACCAGATTATGGCATTGACCAAAGGTGGTCCGTCCCAGAGTACAGAGTCCATCTCTTACCTGATCTACCAGAATGGTATGAGTGGTGGACAGTTTGGATTCCAAAGCGCAAATGCAGTTATTTTCTTTATTGTGATTGTAGTGATTTCGGTAATGCAGTTGACTATCACCGGTAAGAAGGAGGAACAGTTGTAATGAAAAAAAGTTGGGAAAGAAAGAATAAACTGGCCTGTAACGATTCTTTTGATCGCAGGGCTGATCACTGTAGTATTTCCATTATATATGACTGTTGTCATTGCGCTGAAGAAACCTTCGGAAATGACGAATGATGTCGCAGGAATCTTATCGCTTCCAAAGCATTTCAGTCTGAGTAATTTTACAGAGGCGATGAAAGTGACAGATTTCTGGAACTCATTGGGAAACAGTCTGCTGATCACAGTTGTGACGGTAGTGCTTGCAATGCTGATCCATTCACTGCTTGGATATGCAATTGCAAGAAATAAGGCACATAGTAAATTTTATAAGTTTATTTATTTTTATGTTGTCAGTGGTATGTTCGTACCATTTGCAATCCTGATGATGCCGGTGGTAAAACAGACGGCGCAGATGGGACTTGCGAACAGAGCCGGAGTTATTATCTTATATCTGGTCTTTTATATGCCGATGAATGTGCTTTTGTATTCCGGATATCTGACGAATATTCCGATGGCACTGGAAGAAGCAGCATGTGTGGACGGAGCAAGTACATGGACAACTTATTGGAAAATTATCTTTCCAATTATGAAACCAATGCATGCGACAGTTGCGGTTCTGACAGCACTCGGAACATGGAATGATGTAATGACACCATTGGTTATCATGTCAGGAACCGGAAAGAATACATTGCCGCTTGGCACAGCTTAATTTCCAGACACAGTTTGGAACGAACTATAACCTGGCATTTGCTTCGTACCTGCTGGCACTTCTGCCAATCTTGATCTTTTATCTGATCTGTCAGAAACATATTCTGAATGGCGTGGTGAATGGAGCCGTAAAATAATCGAAAATAAAATAGGAAAAAAAGAGACATAAAAAGGAGACAAAGAAAATGGGAATTGTTTACAGTAAATCAGACAGGACATTTACAATACAGACAAAAAATACAACATATCAGATGCAGGTGGACCCTTTTGGGTTCCTTCTTCATCTGTATTATGGAAAGAAAACAGATGGAAGCTGCATGGATTATCTTCTGACATATTATGACAGGGGATTTTCTGGCAAATCCGTTTGATGCCGGGGGATGACAGAACATATTCTATGGATGCACTTCCGCAGGAGTATCCTGTCCTATGGAACCGGAGATTACAGAAGTGTGGCACTGATCGTTGAAAATGCAGATGGAAGTACAGCGTGTGATCTTCGATACCGTTCACATCACATTTTCAATGGAAAATATAAGATTCCGGGTCTTCCGGCAGTCTATGCGGATGAGACGGAGAGCCAGACACTGGAGATCGTAATGGAAGATGCGGTTACAGGCGTAGAAGTTACATTGCAGTATGGTGTGCTTCCTGATTATGATGTGATCACAAGAAGTGCAAAAGATTGTTTATCATGGAGATGGAAAGATTTTTATCCAGAAAGCACAGTCTGCGTGTCTTGATTTTGTTCATGGTAAATATGATCTTCTGACATTTTACGGAAGACATGCAATGGAAAGAAGGATGCAGAGAGAACCGGTTACGCATGGAAGCCATGTGATCGGAAGTGTAAGAGGAACTTCAAGCCATCAGTATAATCCGATGATGATTCTTGCAGATGAACATACAACAGACAATATGGAAACTGCTATGCAATGTCATTTCGTATATAGTGGAAATTTTAAAGGTGAGAGGCATTGAAAGACCAGTTTGGTCAGACACGTGCACTTTGGGGCTGCAGGATGAGATGTTTTCTTATCCGCTTGAAACAGGATCGGTGTTTTATACACCGGAAGTGCTCCTGTCATTCTCGGAAGTGGAATGAACCAGCTTTCGCAGAATCTGCACCGCTGTATCAGACAGCATATCTGCAGAGGAAAGTATAAAGAAAGTATCCGTCCGATCCTGGTGAACAGCTGGGAAGCAGCGTACTTTGATTTTGACGGCGATACCTTATATGAATTGGCAAAAGAAGCAAAGAATGTAGGCATTGATATGCTGGTGCTGGATGACGGATGGTTTGGAAAACGTGATGATGATAACAGCGGTCTTGGTGACTGGTTTGTTAATGAGAAGAAGCTTGGGGGAACACTGGGAAGATCTGATACAGAAGATCAATGATCTTGGGGTAAAATTCGGAATCTGGATAGAGCCGGAGATGATCTCAGAAGACAGTGATCTGTACAGAGAACATCCGGATTGGGCACTTACAATCCCGGGAAGAAATCCGGTTCATGCAAGAAACCAACTGGTGTTGGATTTCTCCAGAAAGGAAGTTGTAGACCATATATTTGATCAGATCTGCAAAGTATTGGACCAGGGAAATATTGAGTATGTGAAATGGGATATGAACCGTAGTCTGATGGATGTATTTTCGAGGGGAACGAAAGATCAGGGCAGGGTTATGTATGATTATGTTATTGGTCTTATGACTTCCTGGAAAGAATCGTAACCAGATATCCAGATCTGCTGATCGAAGGATGCAGTGGCGGCGGCGGAAGATTTGACGCCGGAATGATGTATTATACACCACAGATCTGGTGCAGTGATAATACAGATGCATTGGACAGATTACAGATCCAGTATGGTACATCGTTTGGCTATCCGATATCCGCTGTAGGTTCACATGTATCGGCAGTACCGAATCATCAGACAGGAAGAATTACATCTCTGCATACCAGAGGAGTAGTGGCAATGGCTGGAACATTTGGATATGAACTGAATCTCGGAAAACTTTCTGAAGAAGAAAAAAGAAGAGATCCGGTCACAGGTAGAAGAATACCGGAAGTTCGCACCGCTGATCCAGACGGGACTTTATTACCGTTTGTCTGATCCGTCGAAGGAAGAATATGCAGCATGGGCATTCGTATCAGAAGATCAGAAAGAAGTACTGCTGAATGTAGTGATGCAGGAGATTCATGGAAATATGACTGTGAATTATGTAAACCTTCAGGGATTGAAATGCAGTGCGGTTTATCGTGATACGGAAACAGGAAAGACTTATAATGGCGCAGCACTTATGGAAGCAGGAATCCCGATGCCTGTAGAGATGGGAGAATTCAAGGCGTACCAGATGCATCTGGTGGGAGAAGAATAGAATACAAGAACCTGTAAATGCAGGAGAAGTTGCTGACAAGCAGTTTCTTCTGCATTTTTTACAGGAAAATAATGCATAGGAAGATTCTTTAGAGGAAGGAACAAAAGAAAATGGAAAAAGAGAAAAAGAAAAATGACAGTATCTTCCGGAGAACGGCCATTATGTAATGACAACATTTTATCCGTATCAGTGGGATCTGAATTACCGCAATCCGAGAGTGTTTAATGAGATGATATATAACTTTCTGTATCTGACAAATCAGGGGATAGATATTGTACGAATCGATGCGGTTCCGTATATCTGGAAGGAACTGGGAACTACATGTAGAAATCTGAAACAGGTGTATACAATTGTCCGTATGATGCGCATGATAGCAGAAATTGTATGCCCGGGTGTTTTGCTTCTGGGAGAGGTTGTAATGGAACCCGAAAAAGTAGTGCCGTATTTTGGAACGGTTGAAAAGCCGGAATGTCATATGTTTTATAATGTGACGACTATGGCAACGACCTGGAACAGTATAGCAACAGGTGATATCCGGCTGCTGAAAAAACAGATGGATATTGTGAACCAGCTGCCAAAGCAATATGTATTCTTAAATTATCTCCGCTGCCATGACGATATCGGCTGGGGACTGGATTATGAGACGATGAGGCCATGGGGAATAAAAAGAAATTCCGCATAAACGTTATCTGAATGATTATTTCACGGGAAAAAGCCGGATTTGAACACGATGAAGAAGCAATGAACGCAGCAGTTAGAGAAGATATCATGCTGCATGCATATATGTTGACCCAGTCAGGGATCCCAATGTTATATAGTGGTGACGAACTGGGACAGGTGAACGATTATAGTTATAAGAACGATCCGGAAAAATGTGCTGATTCAAGATATATCCACCGGGGAAAGTTACCGTGGGAACTCGCTGAGGATAAGGAAGATGTCACAACGGTTCAGGGAAACATATTTCAGACACTTGACCGGTTGGAAAAGATTCGCAGACAGGAGATAACATTTGATAAAGATGCAGATGTGTATACATATGATGTACATGACGACAGTATCCTGTGTGTATTGCGGGAATATAAAGGGAGAAGATTCTTTGGAATATTCAACTTCAGCAATCAGGAGAAGACAGCATGGATGCAGGAAAAAGGGATGTACCGTAATCTGTTGACGGGTGAAAGACAGAATTGAAAGATATAAGATTAAGTGGATATGAGTTCCTTTGGTATGGAAACTAAAATTGTGTGTGTTTCCATTTATATATTTATACATATTTCATTTTTTTATTGCTATTAATCTCCGTAAAATTATTGTATAATGAGGAATAATCGCTACAGTTTACACACCAGAGTATGTCTGAAAAGACCTGAATTGTAGTGGAAAGTTAGGAAATAAGTTCATACGTGGGAGGAATCATGAAAGAACCAACGTTAGGTAATCCGCAGAACACGATAGAAGTTCTGCAGAAATATAATTTTTCATTTCAGAAAAAGTTCGGTCAGAACTTTCTGATCGATACGCATGTATTAGATAAGATCATACAGTCGGCAAATATCACGAAGGATGATATGGTACTGGAGATCGGACCGGGAATCGGTACGATGACGCAGTATCTGGCGCAGGCGGCGGGCAAAGTGATTGCAGTGGAGATCGATAAGAACCTGATCCCGATCCTGGAGGATACATTAAGCGGATATGACAATGTACGTGTCATCAATGAAGATGTATTGAAGCTGGATCTTAAGAAGCTTGCAGACGAAGAGAACAACGGAAAGCCGGTCAAAGTGGTGGCAAATCTGCCCTATTATATTACGACGCCGATTATCATGGGCTTATTTGAAAATCATGTGCCGGTGGAGAGTATCACCATCATGGTGCAGAAAGAAGTTGCGGACCGATATGCAGACCGGACCGGGTAATAAGGACTATGGCGCACTGTCATTAGCAGTACAGTATTATGCCGACCCGTATATTGTGGCAAATGTTCCGCCGAATTGTTTCATGCCGAGACCGAAGGTAGGATCAGCGGTTATACGCTTGACCTGTCATCAGGAGAAACCGGTACAGGTGCAGGATGAGAAGCTGATGTTCAACATCATCCGTGCATCTTTCAACCAGAGAAGGAAGACACTGGCGAACGGTCTGAAGAATGCGGCGACATTAGATTTTACAAAAGAAGAAGTGGAAGCAGCGATTGATGCACTTGGAAAGGGTGCAAGTGTGAGAGGTGAGACACTGACACTGGAAGAATTCGCAAGATTGAGTGATTTATTATCTCCATATAAGAAAGGATGATGACGATGGACAGAAAAGAAGGGCAGACACTATTTGAGGTAACACCGGAAATCAGCCATTTTGCAGAACTTTGCGAGAAGAATAATGCGATAGACAAAGAGCTGTATACGAAGTACGAAGTCAAACGGGGACTCCGTGACCTGAACGGAAAAGGTGTCCTTGCGGGACTTACGAACATTTCCGATGTATGTGCGAAGAAGATCGTGAACGGAGAGGAAGTGCCATGTGCAGGAAATCTTTACTATCGCGGCTACAATATCAAAGATCTGGTGCAGGGGTTTCTGAAAGATAAGCACTATGGATTTGAGGAAATCGCCTATCTGCTGTTATTCGGTGAACTTCCGGATAAGACGCAGCTGCAGACATTTCATGAGACACTGGTGGAAGACGGACATTGCCGCCGACATTTGTCCGTGATGTGATCATGAAAGCGCCAAGCCGTGACATGATGAACAGCCTGTCGAGATCGATCTTAAGCCTGTACACGTATGATCCTCATGCAGACGATACGTCGATTCCAAATGTACTGCGTCAGTGCCTGAATCTGATCAGTCAGTTCCCGATGCTGATGGTCTATGGTTATCATGCATATAATTACCGTATGGGAGAAGATCTCTTCATCTATGCACCGTCACCGGAATTATCAACAGCAGAGAATATACTGATGATGCTGCGTGAGAATAAGAAATATACGAAATTAGAGGCAAAGATCCTGGATATTGCGCTTATCCTTCATATGGAACATGGCGGAGGTAATAACTCTACATTCACAACTCATGTGGTAACATCATCCGGAACGGATACGTATTCGACGATCGTGGCTGCTATGGCATCCTTAAAAGGACCAAAAGCACGGGGGAGCAAATGTCAAAGTAACCCAGATGTTTGACGATATGATGGAAAAAAAGTCAGTGACTGGGAAGATGATGATGAGGTACGCCGGTATCTGACCGATTTATTGGATAAGAAGGCATTTGACCGGAAAGGACTGATCTACGGAATGGGGCATGCAATCTATTCTGTATCTGACCCGAGAGCCGATATTTTTAAGAAGTTCGTTAAGCAGCTTGCAAGAGAAAAGGGCTGTGAAGGAATATGCACTGTATGAAAAGGTAGAGCACATGGCACCGGAGGTCATCGCAGAAAAGCGTAAGATATACAAAGGTGTAAATGCGAATGTCGATTTCTACAGCGGACTTGTATATAGTATGTTGGATCTTCCACCGTCACTTTATACACCGATCTTTGCGGCAGCGCGTATCGTCGGCTGGAGCGCACATCGTCTGGAAGAGCTTAACAATGTGGATAAGATCATTCGTCCGGCGTACAAACCGTTGGCCGAATACAAAGAGTATGTCAGAATGGATGAAAGATGATGAAGCATGAATTTTATTATACATCCAGAGATTCCGTGACAAAGATCCATGCGATCGAATGGCTTCCGGATAGAGATATAAAAGGTGTCTTACAGATATGTCATGGAATGGTGGAGTATATTGACCGTTATGATGAATTTGCCGAATTTATGTCGGAGCACGGATATTATGTAGTCGGACATGATCATCTGGGACATGGGAAATCCATACAGACAGAAGCTGATCTGGGATATTTTGATGAACGGAAAGGTAATCAGTATGTGATCGGAGATATTTATCAGCTGCAGGAGATGACACGGAAAAAATATCCGGATGTGCCGTATTTTATGCTGGGGCACAGTATGGGGTCATTCCTGTTGAGACAGTATCTGACGATGTATGCGGAAGGCCTTGCGGGAGTTGTCATTATGGGAACCGGTCATCAGGGAATGCTGACGCTTTGTGCAGGAAGGATGATCTGCAGGATCATCGCAGCGTTCAAAGGATGGAAATACAGAAGTACATTTGTGGATAATCTGAGCTTTGGAGGTTTCAATAAGAAATTTGAACCTGGTGAGACATCGAAGGAATGGATCACATCCGACAAGAAGAAAAGGGATGAATATGTGCGGGATCCGCTGTGTTCCTATACATTTACACTGGGAGCCTATTATCAGATGTTTGCCGGTATGAAGGTTCTGGTACGGAAAGGAAGTATGAAACGGATTCCGAAGACGCTTCCGGTGCTCTTTACGGCAGGATCCGATGACCCGGTAGGGGCTTTCGGAAAGAATGTGATCAGAGTCTATGAGAAATATAAAGATGCCGGGATAAAAGATGTGTCGATCCATCTGTATAAGGGCGACCGTCATGAGATATTGAATGAAGTAGACCGTCAGAATGTGTATCAGGATATCCTGGCGTGGATCGAGGAAAAAAATCGCAGATAAAACTGTTAAATGAATAAAATGTGGAAGAAAAATCCGCACAAATTGAGGAAATGTTAAGATTTTCAGTGTCTGTGCGGATTTTTTATACCAAAGTATGCAAGATATGAAATCTGAAATTCCAATTTACCTCCAGCTCCGCAACCAGATCGTAAAGGGTATTGGAAAAGGAGAATTTGAAGAAGGCGAACTTCTTCCAACCGTCCGACAGATGGCAGCAGTTTTAAGATCACATCCGGTTACACCAATACGGAGAAAAGAGGATATAAAATCCGTAAAATTATTAAAAAATGGGCTTCCGAAGGAACATTTTAGTAAAACCAATGGTTCGGCTGATGAAAAACAGTTGCTTGGAAAATTTGACGGAGCAGAATCGGGAAAATGCCGGATGTATGTGTGGCTGGAACAATCAGAAGTCATACAGATTAAGACAAAGAAATATACGGTATTCATGAATAATAAGGATAAAGACCAGACGACTGCCTGGTATGAACAATTAAAAAAAAAGCGGAGCCATAAAAAGCATCCGCAGAAATTACCGGTAAAATGGACCGCCAGAAGTGACCTTCTGGTGGCCTTTACTTTATGAGGGGGCGATAGTTGTTATCCAACTATCTTTTTCTATTATAATCAAAAAATGTGTACAAAGTATGTTCATTTTATAAAAATGTGATATTTGTTGTTAAAACCACATTTTAGAACGAAAAAAGTATTATAGTAAGAGACAAGGGAAAAAATGTTATTGAGGAATACAATAACAGGTAGTCAGCAAAACACTGGCGCAGAACGATGCATTAAGTGTTACATTATTCTCTTTTTTGACAAAGGAGAAGAGATCAGTACACATGAATCAGGCGGGGATGCATTTGTAACCTGTCTTGACGGAGTAGGTGAGATTACGATCAATGGCGAAAAATATGAGTTACATGAAGGGGAATCAATTATTATGCTTAAGAAAAACATCCGCATGCAGTGCACGGAAAAGAGCAGTTTAAGATGTTGCTTGTCGTTGTATTTTAACAAGAATATGTAAACAGTGTGGCTTGTGATCTGTTTTATTAAAAAGCGCAACAAAAACTCTATGTGATGATGATAAAGAAATTGTAGAAGCAATCGAGATTTACCTGCAACAGGAAGGCTATCATGTCTTGAAAGCATATGATGGAGAACAGGCACTGGATATGCTTAAGAAAAATGAGGTGCATCTTCTGATTATTGATGTCATGATGCCGAAACTGGATGGTATCCGGGCAACTTTAAAGATTCGGGAGGAAAGCAGCATTCCAATTATTATTTTATCAGCAAAATCCGAGGATTCTGATAAAATCTTAGGACTTAACATCGGTGCTGATGATTATGTGACCAAGCCATTTAACCCGCTGGAACTGGTAGCAAGAGTAAAATCACAGCTTCGCCGTTATACCCAGCTTGGCAATGTCAGCGAAAGCAATGAGACTGTATATCAGGTTGGCGGTCTTATGATTAATGATGATTTGAAAGAAGTCACCGTGGATGGTGAATTAATGAAGCTTACTCCCGATTGAATATAATATTCTTCTGCTTCTGGTAAAGAATCAGGGTAAAGTATTTTCTATTGAACAAATTTTATGAAAATATCTGGAATGAAGATAATATCGAGATTAATCCAAAAGAGATTAAGGTGGTCTGGGGTGTCGGATATAAGATAGAAAAGCTTTAAAAATATGAAGAAATGGTACCGAATACCGGTGAGATAACAGGAAAAGATGAAACAGGCCTGTCGTTCCGTCTGGGAGATCTGTATTCCTGGGGAAAATTAATCTCGGAATCGATGACGGATTATGATGCGGCCAGGAGCAAATTAGATAAACAGGACGGTATTATCGTATGTAAACGTTCAGACGGAACTTATCATTATTTCCATTACAAATTAGATTTTAAACAGATGATCGATTACGACGAGACTGTCATTTGTCCATTACAAAGAGACAGTTCTGCGGATGATATTCTGACAGAACTAAAGCAGGGAGAGTATCAGGAGAGCAACAGTGGGGAATCCAGATTCCGGGACTTCAGGATATCGATGGAAAGATTGCCTATATCAATTGCTGGAATTATGATGGTGAAAGAGTTGTCGGGGATTATAAGACGGTAAATGGAGAGACGGTACTTCAGCTTGTGAACAATTCAAAAGAATGGAATGGCAAGCTGAATGAAGCGTACAGAATGATAAATAATTCAGCCGAAACGATCTATTCTGACGTTGATAATTATGCGGTAGCTCAGAATCAGTATCAGGAAGGCAATACGAACATAACGTATCTGTATGTTAATCTGGACAACAAGACGGTCATTACGAATAAGAAAAAAATATCAGAACTTTGACAATTACAAAGAGAACCTGAAAAAATGAAAAATCAGGAAAATATGTAATCGTAAGACCAAAGCTTGCAGATTATGAAAGCAATATTGAAAAAGCCGGTAAAGGGGGATTCGATGGCACAGAAGTGGCAGGAGACAGTGGCCGGTTATGTCGATGCGTCAGATTATATATATGTCTCTGTTGTAGATACGGATTATCCTGTAAAAGATAATTTTTATGAACAGAATGAGATCTTTACAAGGTACGGGGCCGGAGCCAAAGTGGCCGGAATACTGGGAATGGCGGCTGTAGCGGCATATCTTGTCATTCTTGTATTTCTTACGATCGGAGCCGGAAAAGTTAAAGAAGACGAAGAAGTGTATCTTATGAAATTTGATCACATTAAGACAGAACTGGCAGCTGCAAGTGTGCTGTTACTCTGGGCGGTGGTTGCGCTGGTAGGAGTAAAGGCCAGGGCATTTACATGGCAGAATGCAAGTGGAGAGACGATCTATATGGAGAATGTGGAGTCGTATCTGCCGGGAATAGTGGTTGGAAGTGTGGAGGCATTGTATACCTGCGCAATGTTTCTTTTCGGATATTTGAGTCTGGTGAGAAGAATCAAGGCGGGAACGGTATGGAAGAACAGTGTGCTCAGATGGCTTTTGATCTTCGTAAAAAAGAAATGTTCCAGAATATCCGTCATCTGTGGAAATCTATTATGGGATTTGCAATCTTCTTCATGATCCACTGGCTTACGTACGTATTTGGATCAGCGGGAAGTAGTATCTGGATCAGCAACCGGTTATGGGCAGTCATTCTGTTGATCATAGATGTTGCAGCATTTATCTGGATGGTACAGAAAGCGAAAGGAACCGGAAAGATCAAGACCGGGATCGAGAAGATCGTTTACGGGGAAGTGGATTATCAGATCCCGGTAAATGGATTGCTGGCAGAGCATAAAGAAATTGCAGAAAAGGTGAATTCCATCGGCGAAGGTTTGGAAGCGGCGCTCGCAAAGAGCATGAAAAGTGAACGCCTGAAGACAGATCTTATCACGAATGTATCGCATGATATTAAGACGCCGCTTACATCTATCATTAATTATGTGGAATTGTTAAAGCAGGAGGGCCTTAAGGATCCGAAAGATCCAACGCTACATTGAAGTGCTGGAACAGAAATCACAGCGGCTTAAGACACTGACGGAAGATGTGGTGGAAGCTTCAAAAGTAAGCTCCGGCAATATCACACTGGAGTTCATGAATCTGAATCTGGTAGAAATGATCCAGCAGACGAGCGGAGAGTTTGAAGAAAAAATTCAAGGCGCGTGATCTGGAGGAAGTGATGAACCTTCCGAATGAGGAGGTTGTAATCCGCGCAGACGGAAGACGGTTGTGGAGAGTGCTGTCTAATATATACAACAATGCGGCAAAATACGCAATGCAAGGAACAAGAGTCTATGCTGATCTTGAAAAGAAAGATGGTATGGCATATTTCAGCCTTAAGAATGTATCCGAGCAGCCGCTAAATATCTCAGCTGACGAACTGACGGAACGTTTCATACGCGGAGATGTATCAAGAAGTACGGAAGGCAGCGGACTTGGACTGTCTATCGCACAGTCGCTGACAGAAATGCAGGGCGGGACATTCGAATTGTATCTGGATGGAGATTTGTTTAAAGTAACGATAAAATTTCCGATTTCATAGTCTGGGCCGGAGGATTTTTAAAATCCTCCGGCTCAAACTGTATTTACCGTTGTCCCTTTTTCGCAAATCCTACGGAACCATTAATAAAATTGCCATTTACGCTACTTGCGCTCCTGTCTAAAAAAACAGTAGAATATAATATTATGAATGAATTAAGCAAATTATTACAGGAAAATTTAAATATAGAATTTATATCAGCAACGCTGAGTAACCCGAAGAATAAAGACGGTGTACAAAAGTGAAAAAGTAAGACCGATCCTGAAAAAGATGTCCTTTATTTTCAGCTCGAGTCATTCCGGAATAATCAGGCGTTTCACGAGAATGTGGAGGAGAAAAAAAGCTTGTGAAATACTTCTTAAGTATATGGAAAATATGCGCCAGATGCAGATGGAGACACAAAGAGCAGCTTATACAATTCTTGTAAGCAAAAAGGGAAAAGTAACAATAAAAAGCAAGATGAAAAAAGGCGAAAAGAAGCAGATTAATATGAGCCACGACCGCAAGAAGAAGTATGTACTGGAAGAGGGAGTCCCGGTACCATTTCTTCAGGATCTTGGTGTTATGACACAGGATGGAAAGATCGTGCATGCGAAATTCGACAAATTCCGCCAGATCAACCGCTATCTGGAATTTGTTGAGGATATATTGCCGGAGCTTGATAAGGGAAGAGAACTTACAATCCTGGATTTTGGCTGCGGCAAGTCTTATCTGACGTTTGCGTTGTATTATTATCTGCATGAATTGAAAGAATATGACATAAGAATCATAGGACTGGATCTGAAGAAAGATGTGATTCGTCATTGTAATGAATTAAGTGAAAAATATGGCTATGAAAAGCTGAGATTTCTGGAGGGTGACATTGCGGATTATACCGGTGTCAATAAGGTAGATATGGTGGTAACTCTGCATGCCCGCGATACCGCAACCGATTATGCGTCGGCAAAAGCCATGGGATGGGATGAGAAAGTGATCTTATCGGTACCATGCTGCCAGCATGAACTGAACCGTCAGATAAAAAATGAGATACTAGAACCAATATTAAAATACGGGCTTCTGAAAGAACGTATGGCAGCACTTATCACAGATGGCTTAAGAGCACAGTATCTGGAGCGTGAGGGGTATGAAGCGCAGATACTGGAATTTATAGATATGGAGCATACACCAAAGAATATCCTGATACGTGCAGTAAAGAAGCGGCATGCCAAAGAAGACAATAATATAGAGGCTTCCATCAAGAGATGTGAAGCAGCACTCCGGGTATCACCGACACTGGGACGTCTGTTGGACGGGTTCGCCACGGAGTCCGCAAATTCAGAGAAAGATCATCCGGAGAAAGAGGATAAAGAGGGAGTATAAATGACATTGACTTTAAAAAAAAGGTTAAAGAATGCAGGAATCCTGACTGCAGTATTTATCGTGGCTGTCATTATATTCAGCTACGTGACAAATAAGGGGAATGACAATATGACGGCCGATATGGGAGCCGCAACATTTCCACAGATATCATTTTTCTTATGGAGAATATAAGATCAATACACTGACAGGTTATGCAAAACGCATGGATATATCCTCTATGCACAACACGATCACACCGGTAGCGAACCAGATCCTGGATGTAAACGTAGAAGCATATGGGAATAAATTCACGGGAGCCAGCTACAAAGTCTATACGATGGACGGTGCAAGCCAGCTGGAACATAAGAAGATTAAAAAGGTGGGAAAAGGATTTACCCTGGATCTGAGCGGGAAAAAAGTACTGGATGAAGAGCGGATCCTGGAAGTCCGCCTGAACAGAAATGGTGCGGATCCGGTATATTTCTATACCCGTATCGTCAGTGATGAAGATGCACATGTTACAGAATGCCTGAATTACATCAGCGATTATCATGAAAATGCACTTGGCAAGGTGGAAAATGCAGGCGTCGGAGCAGCGCTTGAACCGACTGATGATGCGGACAACACCACACTTCAGCACGTGACGATTAATTCGAATTATGAACAGGTCACATGGGGCAGTCTGAAACCACAGGTGGAACAGGGAGAACGCTGGAGCATCAAGGAACTGAACAGTACCTGTATGTCGGTACAGCTGCAATACCGGGTAAGCTGCAAAGGAGAAGAGAATGAGGCAGACCGCTATGCGGTCAAAGAGTTTTTCCGCGTAAGATATATTGCAGATGCCAAGAAAACCTATCTTCTGGATTACGATCGGACAATGGAACAGATCTTCGACGCGACACAGAAGGTTCTGAATGAGAAAGGAATCATCCTCGGCATCGCGCCTGCAAATCTGTCTTATAAGGTGAATAAAGATGGTACGATCGTATCATTTGTAGAGGCAAATGAACTCTGGAATTATAACAAAGATTCAGACGAGATTTCACTGGTATTTGGTTTCGCAGATGCGGAGAATACAGATGTGAGAAATATGGTGTCAGATCATAAGATCAAGCTTCTTAAGGTAGATGCCAAAGGCAATACAACCTTCCTGGTGTCCGGTTATATGGACCGCGGCGAGCACGAAGGAGAAGTGGGAGTAGCTGTCTATTATTATGATATAGAGAAGAATTCAGTGGAAGAGAAAGTATTTATTTCCACAAATAAATCATATGCACAGGCAGAAAGTGAACTCGGAGAGATGTCATATTACGATGCGAAAACGGATATGCTGTACACAATGGTAGACGGCACCCTTTATCAGTATAGCGTCGAAGATGCCGAGAAGAAAGCACTGGTCAAAGGACTGGATGCACAGCAGTATGTTGTGTCGGAAGACGGAAGTCTGATCGCATATCAGGCAAACGGAGATCTTGAGACCGCAACAAAAGTGACAATCCTGAATGTAGAGACAGGAAAGAAGCAGAAAGTAACCTGCGGAAAAGGAGAATGCATCCGCCCACTTGGATTTGTCAGAAGTGATTTTGTATATGGAGTTGCCAAGACAGAGGATATAGGAAATACCGTATCCGGAGAGGCAACCGTTCCAATGTACAAACTGGAGATCCGGAATCAAAAAGGAAAAGTGATCAAAAATATCAGACAGACGGCATTTATATTCTGAGTGCATCATTCGATGAAGATATGATCACGCTGGAACGTGCATCGAAAGACGGAGATACTTATACAGCAACAGCACCGGATTATATTACGAATAATGAACAGAAGACCAAGAGCAATATTGCACTGGAAACTTATGCAACAGACCTGAAACAGACACAGGTAAGACTGACGTATAACGACGGAGTCGCAGACAAAGAAACCAAAAGTGCTCAAGCCAAAACAGATTCTGTTCGAAAGACCACAGACAATCACATTTTCCGATAAAGACGCACCGGAGAAATATTATGTCTATGGACATGGTGATATACAGGGCGTATATACAAAGGCCGGAGACGCGATCAAGAAAGCAAATGATTACAATGGTGTGGTAGTCGATTCATCCCAGAATTATGTATGGGAGCGCGGTAACCGCAATCTGCAATATTCGATCACTGATAAAGATGATGTGTTAAATACAATCAAAGACCGCCTGAAGAATCAGGAAAAACCGATTGATATCTTAAAAGATGTCAATAACGGCGAGGCTTACGACCTGACAGGATGTACGACGGAAGAGATTCTGTACATCATCAACCAGGGCCGTCCGGTCATTGCAATGCTGGATTCGCAGAATGCCGTCATTCTGGTGGGATACAGCGATACGAATGTTGTGTATGAAGATCTGAATGACAGTACAAGACACAGCGTGAAGTATGAAGAGATGGATCAGATGACGTCCGGAAGCGGTAATACGTATATTGGATAATAGAGAATACAGAATGAATAATAAAAGGGCGTGTGAAAAAACTTTTGTTTTTTCACACGCCACTTTTTAGGCTGTACGGAAAAAGCGTACTCTTATATTTCTTTAATGCCCCATACACGATCAGACCAAGAATGGTGCAGGAAATCACCTCACCAATTCCGACTGTCAGCATCATAAACGGAATAGGAAGTGTTACACCATAACCGTAACGCAGTACGAACGGAACGATGATGATATTCGAAATGATTGGTGGAAATGTTGCGACAACTGGTTTCTGCTCACGCAGTTTCCATGTAAAAAATGCACCGATCA
>VOFC01006193.1_pt1 | contig 28547 bp, 44 predicted proteins | sample 5384161 | NCBI WGS metagenome assembly VOFC01 (sample SAMN12384722, study PRJNA508395) | human gut metagenome | isolation source: healthy gut B | host: Homo sapiens | reverse complement strand
ATCGCAAGTGCGCTTAAGAATACATTCAGAGATTCCAGCAGGCATCTGGCTCCGGCGGAAAATTCTTCCGGTACCGGTACACGTTTCCCCAGAAGATTCTGTCCGGAAGATAGTTGCACCGGAAACTCCTGACCGCAACGCACTCCAGCAATTTCGCCAGACCGCCGCTGTGGTCTCTGTGAAGATGGGTCAGCACCAGCAGATCCAGAGTATCTATTCCTCCTGCCGCAGGAAGTCCGCGGCAGAGATCCGCTGAGAATCAGGCCCCCATCGCCGACGGTCCAATCGCCGCAGTCCACCAGCATGGTGAAGCTGCCGCTACGAATCAAAATGGCATCCCCATAGCCCACATTGATAAAATCAAGTGTCATGGCTCCCTCCATCCTTCAGGATGTGGAGCTTTCGGGTATCCAGACAGAGCTGCACGGCTCCACTTCTGGCTCCGCTCAGGTCCACATTGGCATCGTCGATAATAAACTGTTCCTCACCGACCCGCACCCAGTAGCGGATTATGCGGCCCAGAAAGCTGTAATTTTTCGATCTGACCTTCCAGACTCTTCCCCTTCCGGCACAGACTCCCCGGGTTCCGCCAGACGGATGCACTCCGGCCGCACCACCAGCGTCACGGTCTCGCCAGGTTCCACAGGGACCTCCGTGGGAATCTGGAGGAGCATCCCGTTGTGGTCAGCGGCAACAGTGCCGCCTTCAGCAGACACACAATTCTGGCGGTCAGGAAATTGACCGTGCCCACGAAATCTGCCACAAAGCGGTTGGCAGGCCGGAAATAGATCTCCCAAGGAGAGCCGATCTGCTCGATGTGTCCGCTGCGCATGACCGCAATGATGTCGGACATGGAGAGTGCCTCCTCCTGGTCATGGGTAACATAGATAGTGGTGATGCCCAGCTTCTGCTGGATCTGCCGCAGTTCCGTGCGGACGTCCACACGCAGCTTGGCATCCAGGTTGGAAAGGGGTTCGTCCAGAAGCAGGATCTCCTGGCCCATCACCAGTGCCCGGGCAAAGGCCACCCGCTGCTGCTGACCGCCGGACATCTCCTTGGGGAATCGCTTCTCCAGCCCTACCAGGTTAAACATCTTCAGCATTTCCTGAACCCGGCGATCCATCTCTTCCTTAGGGGTTTTATTCAGCTTCAGGCCATAGGAAATGTTCTCATAGACAGTCATATGGGGAAAAAAAAGTGCGTACTCTTGGAACACCAGAGGGGTGTTGCGCTTAAAGGGCGGCAGGCCGTTCATCCGTTTGCCGTCTACCAGCATCGCCCGATTCCGGCTCGGAAAAGCCGGCCAACTGGCGCATCAGGGTCGTTTTACCGCAGCCGGAGGGTCCCAGAAGCGTCACAAAAGCACCCTTTGGGATCTCAAGAGACACATGATCCAGTGCCGTAAAGTTTCCGAACTGCTTAACAACATTTTTAAATTCAATGTAAGGTCTCATATCTCTTCGCCTCCTGTTTACAATTCCAGCTCAATGCCCTGCTTACCCAAAACCCACTGCGCCAGCTTCAAAACGGTGAACGCAATGGTGATCAGTACGATGGTAAAGGCTGCCGCCTCACCGTACTGTCCACTCTGCACCAGCACCATAACCGAGATGGTACCCACAGTAGTAGAGGGGCGCATACAGGAAGATCACCACGCTCAGGCAGGTGACGGACCGCAGGAAGGACAACACAAAGCTGGACATAAAGGGGCGCTTTCAGCAAGGGAATGATGACGTCCTTAAAGGAACGGAAGCTGTTGGCTCCCAGATTCAGCGCCGCATCCTCCACAGATGCGCCGATCTGCTGCAGCCCCGCCGTGGCAGAGCTGTAACAGGTGGGAATATTCCAGAACAGCAGGGCCAGAACCATAATCACGGAGGTTCCCGTCAGCTCAAGGGGCGGCGCATTAAAGGCCATCACGAAGCCGATGCCGAGGAACATACCGGGAATGGCGCCGGGCAGAATACCCAGGAAATCCAACAGGCGGTTAATGCCCACCTGCTTTTTCTGAACGATGTAGGCCAGCACCATGGCCAGGAACGAAGCTCCCAGAGAAGCCAGGAAGCCATAGCGGATCGAGTTCCAGATCTGCTTTCCCTTCAGGAATACATACTGGATATTCTTCATGGTCAGCGACCAGTCATAGCCCCAGGTCTTGGTAAACGCGCCGTAGAAAAGCGTGCCGTAGACCAGCAGGATAAAGAGGGAGATCAGCATCGTCAGGCTGAACAGCCCCATTTGACCCACTTGGGGACCGGGAAGGGGTTCAAGGAGATCTCCTTGCCGGTGATCGTCACATAAGACCGTTTGCCCACCCAGAAGTTCTTCACCAGGAACAACACCACCGCAGGGACCAGCAGTGCCACCGCCAGCACAGAGGCGGTCTTCATATCGTACCAACCGGAGATCTGCATATAGGCTTCTGTGGGTAACAGAGCCAGGTCTCCGCCAATCATCTGAGGATTGCCGAAGTCGGTGAGTACATTGATGGCAGCCACCAACGCACCGCCAGCCACGCCGGGGCGGCACAGCGGCCAGAAAACATCCTTGAATACACGCCAGCGGGGAGCGCCCATGTTATAGGCCGCGTACTCCAAATTGGTGGAAATGGAGCGGATCACGCCGTAAATGACAGAGTAGGCATACGGAAAAAACGTGACGGTCTGGACGATCCACAGGCCCAGCCGGCCATAAATATCAACATGCAGCCCCAGGCTGTTTGGTGACGATACCCTGTACGCCGAAAAGCAGAATATAACTCAGTGCCACGATAAAAGGCGGGGACACGATGGGCAGCAGCGTCACAAATCTGAAAAGGCCCTTACAGAGGAACATCCAACCGGGCAATAACGTATGCAAAGAGGAATGCCACCGCCGTGCAGGACACCGTGGAGATCAGGGTCATGAACAGGCTGTTTTTCAGGCTGTGAACCAGCGGGCTTTCTGGAACAGCTGCATATAGTCCTGTCCGCTGGGGAACGTGATAACCCGGATCACCGGGTATACCACGAAGAAATCCAACGAAAAGGATAATCGCGATAATGGCCAGCATTAAAAGCGGTTCGTTTTTCAGCCGCTTCATTTCTTTGACCGATTCCCGGAGCGCAACACCGGAGGCCATAAGGATCAGCTCCTTCCGATAAGGTGATAAAAGAGGTTCGTTGAAAGTATAGAGGTGTCTAAAAATAGCATGGGCCGCCTGCCCACAGCGCAGGCAGACGGCCCAAGGAAGAAATGAAGAAACGAAATCAGGCGCGGTTGGAAATGATCTCAGCGTCGAACTTCTCCAGAACGGCTTCCTTCATAGAAGCGGCCTGATCACGGTCATAGTCAACAAGATCTACTTCCTCCAGAGTGGGCAGACCGGCAGGGGCTGCCACATCGGCGCGGACAGGATAGCGGTAGGAAGTAGCAACGCTCAGTTCCTGCGCTTCCTTCGTCAGCAGCCAGTCGATGAACACCTTGGCGTTCTCGGTGTTGGGGCCACCCTTAATGATGGCGGAGCCGCCGATCTCATAAGCAGTCTGCTTGGGGATGATGAGCTTCAGCGGATAGCCCTGCTGCTGGATCTTGAAGCTATCATGGGCCCAGGCGATGGAGGCGATGAACTCGCCGGTAGCCACAGGGCTGATGACATCGCCGGCACCCTTATAATAATGATGTACGTTCTGATCCAGAGCCTTCCAGATAATCCCACGCAGCGTCCTCGCCCAAGCGGAAGATCTGGCAGGCAGTGGCGATGTAAGCGCCGCCGGCCGTGGTGGGGTTGGCCCACACGAACACGTCCTTATAGTTGGGATCCAGCAGATCATCCCAGGTTTCCGGCATCTTGACACCCTTGGGAGCCAATTCCTTCTCAAAACGCTCCTCGTTGATGATGATGCTCAGAACGCCCATGTACCAGCCCTGCCAGAAATGATTGGGATCGTTAAAGCGGGCATCCAGACTGTCATTGTTGGGAGAGTCATATGCCTCAAAAGCACCTGCATCGGCCAACGAGCCATACAGGTCCACAGAGCCGCCTACCAGAATGTCCGCCTTTGGATTGGCCATCTCTGCCTGCACACGGGCCACGGCATCGCCGCCGCCCAGAGAGATGTACTCGATCTCAATGCCGGTATCCTTCTTGAACTGGTCTGCGATGGCGATGGTATTGTCCTCGTTCAGTGCGGAATAGACCACCAGCTTGCCGCCGGTCTGTCCTGCGGTGCTGCCGTCATTCGTGTCTGCGGGAGGGGTATCCGTTTTGCCGCCGCATGCGGCCAGAGTCAGCGCCATAGTCAGCGCCAGTGCTAAGCTCAAAAACTTCTTCATGGGACACAGCTCCTTTTCATCATATTGATTTTGAGGAAAACGAGGTGCGTTTCTATATCTATACCGTACCAAATATTTTGGAACGTGTCAATTATTATTTTAGCATTTCGCACAATTCTCATCGTTTTCGTTATTGTGCATATATAATATGAACAACAATCGGCGCATTGCACAGTGCGCTCTTGCGTCCATTGACTTGATGCAGCAGTAAAATCATAGTAAAATAAATGTATCACAAATATAGGGGAGGATGACGTATGCCCACCATCAAGGATATTGCCCGAGAGGCGGGTGTTTCCCACGGGACGGTCTCCAACGTTATCAACGGCCGGGGCAACGTCAGCGTGGAGAAGATACAACTGGTGTGGCAGGCTGCGGAGAAGCTGGGCTACAAGGTCAACAGCAAGGCACAAAGCCTCCGGCAGGGCAGGACCGCAGCATTGCGGTGCTTCTGCCGAGCATCGAGGACCGCCGCTGGGCGGCCATGTATGAGTATTCCAGAACGAGTTTATCCGGCACGGCTACTCAGTTCAAGCTATATTCCACCCGCTCTATGGAGACCACCGAGAAAAACGAACTGCTGGCTGCCGCTCTGGCTGAGCGGGTCAGCGCGGTCATCAGCCGTTCGTGTCTGTTGGATGCCGCAGCGTATTATCGGGCAGAGGCCCCGGAGCTTCAATTGTACTCCTTTCTCGGGAAAGCCGTGCACTCGAAAATGTTATGTATGCCGCGTTCGATCCCGAGCGAATGGGAACAGACATCGCCTGGCATCTGCGGCGGAAAGGACTGCGGCGGATTGGTATTTTTACAGAGCCCGCCGCATTTCCGGATACCGCGCTGTTTCTAAATGGATTCCGGACGGTCTGTGCGGATGAGACAAGTGTTCTGGATTGCCCAAATCATCAGGTGGATCTGCGGGCCTTTGAGCTTTTTGAAGAGGACGAACCGTTTGATGCCATCGTATGCACGGATCAGCGCCGGGAATCGGCTGTCCGGGCGGCCTGTGCTTATGCCAGCCGTCGGCCGCTGCCGCTGATCGTGTCTGCTGCCCCCCGGTCTGCTGTGACCGATCCGTTGGCGTTGGCATATGAGCTGGATTACAAGCGTCTGGCGCACCGGATCGTTAAGGCTCTGCTGGCGTATCTGGAAACGCGGTCCCCCCTGCCGCCGACCCTTTTTATGGAGAACAATGGTTTTCGAAATCAGATGCCGGTGCCGCAGTTGACAGAATCAAACCTGCGGATGCTCACGATGGCGTCCCCTTCCACCACAGCGTTGAAACGCCTGCTGCCGCATCTGGAAAAGAGCACAGGGATTCATCTGGAACTGACGGTGCTCCCTTCCCTGAGAGATGTCTACGAGGTGATCCAATCCTCCGGCAGCGGACGGTATGATCTGATCCGGATGGATGTGGCCTGGATGGACGAGCTTGCTAAAAAGCTGTTTCGGCCGCTCCGCCAAATCCCCTTTGACTGGGACCGTCTGCTGGCGCAGACGCTGCCGGAGTTCGGAGACAGCTATACCTCCGTCAACGGAGAGCGCATCTGCGTCCCCTACGATCCCAGCACACAGCTTATGTTTTACCGGCGGGATTTGTTTTGCGACCCCACCTACAAGCGAATGTATTTTGAAGGGCCTACCGGCCAGGGAACTGGAGGTTCCAAAAGAGCTTTGAAGACTACAATCGAAAGGCTTGCAGGCTTTTTCACCCGGCGCAGCCTCAATCCGGCTGCAGATACACTGAAATAAGGACCGAGAGGGCCTTGCAATTGCATCTAGTCAATTCAATGCCCAGCTGGTCCACGAACTGCCGGGCCGTCCGGCCGGAACGGCTGCCGCTGCGGACCTGCCATGTGGCGGCTGCGGCCCGGAGCTGTTCCGGTGGGAGGTCCGTCCCCGCCTTTTCCGAAAGTGCGGAGACGATCCGCTGGTATTCCTCGAAGGTGGGGCCGGGTAGAAGATCTGCAAGCCGAAGCGACTGGCCAGAGACAGCTTTTCCTCTACGGTGTCGGAGCGATGAATGTCGCCGTTGTGCTCCACATCGCTGCGGTCGCTCCACACCTCCCGCACCAGATGGCGGCGGTTGGAGGTGGCGCAGATCCGCACGTTTTCCGGCGGCGCCTCCGCACCGCCCTCCATGACGGCCTTCAGATATTTATAGGAGGTCTCATTTTCCTCAAAGGACAGGTCATCCAGAAACAGAAGGAAAGCGATAATTGCGGCCCTTCACCTGCCGCAGAATGTCGGGGATCAGGTCATACTGCTCCTTGTAAAGCTCAATGAGCCGCAATCCCTGATCGGCGTATTCGTTGACGAGGGCCTGGATACTGGTGGATTTTCCGGTACCGGCGTCACCGTAAAGCAGCACGTTGTTGCTGCCCTTCCCCCGCAGAAAGGCTTCCGTATTGCGGATCAGCAGATCCTTCTGCTGCCGGTAGCCCACCAGATCCGCCAGACGCACCGGGGACGGTCCTCCACAGAGACCAGCTCCGCGCCATCCCCTGTCCTTCTGGCCCGGAACACCTGCCCCATGCCCAGCAGTCCGACGCCATTAGTCTGGTAGAACGCCGTCAGGCGGTCCAGCAGCCCCTCCGGGGAACCGGCGGCGGCCAGTTCCCCGCTGAACGCCAGAAACGAGGCGCAGTCCACGGTATGGCGGCTCTCGTGACGAAAGTCCCGCAGCAGCGGCCACGCCCCGCCCTCCGGCGGCGCGTTCAACAGCTCAAAAAAAGAATTTCATATCCGCCAGCGCCAGCGCTTTCAGCGTGTCCTGTCCGCCGGAATGCCGCTCCCACGCGAGGGAGAAAGGGTTTTCGCTTGACGCAAGCTCCCGGGCGATGCAGCAGCGCCACAGGTCTCCTTGCCAGCCGTTTTCCACGGCCAGCGCCACCAGCTCCCCCTGAGCGGCCACGCGGACGGCTTCCTCCGACGACATAAGCCGCCGGAGAAGGCTGTCCGGCTTCTGCCGGAACAAAATCAGGCTGTCTAATGCCTCAACTGTGTGCATAAGTCTCCCGCCCTCATTGCAGAATAGCGCCCTTGTCAGCAGAGGACACCAGCTTGGCGTAGCGGGTCAGATAGCCGCTCTTGATCTTCGGCTCCGGGCAGACCCAGGTTTTCCGGCGCTCCGCCAGCTCCGCGTCCTCCACGCACAGGTGGATGGACCGACCGGGAATGTCGATCTCAATGAGATCCCCCTCCCGCACCAGACCGATCACGCCGCCGGAGGCAGCCTCCGGGCTGACGTGGCCGATGGACGCTCCCCGGGTCGCGCCGGAGAACCGGCCGTCGGTGATGAGGGCCACGTCCTTGTCCAGTCCCATACCGGCGATGGCGGAGGTGGGGTTCAGCATCTCCCGCATACCGGGGCCGCCCTTGGGTCCTTCGTAGCGGATCACCACCACGTCGCCGGGACGGATGCCCCCGGCGTAGATGACGGCGATGGCCTCCTCCTCGCTGTTGAACACCCGGGCGGGGCCCTTGTGCCGCAGCATTTCCGGGGCCACGGCGCTCTGCTTGACGACGCAGCCGTCCGGGGCCAGATTGCCAAACAGGGCGGCAATGCCGCCGGTCTTGGAATAAGGCTCCTCCAGCGGGCGGATGAGACTGGTGTCCAAATTTTCCGCCGTTTCCAGATTTTCCCCTACGGTCTTACCCGTCACGGTGGGCAGCGAGGTATCCAGCAGGCCGGCCTTGGTCAGTTCCTTCATCACGGCCCAGACGCCGCCGGCCCGGTCCAGATCCTCGATATAGGTGTTACCGGCAGGAGCCAGATGGCAGAGGTTGGGAGTTTTGTCGCTGATGCCGTTGACCATGCGCAGATCCAGCTCCACCCCGGCCTCGTGCGCGATGGCGGGCAGGTGCAGCATGGTGTTCGTGGAGCAGCCCAGCGCCATGTCCACCGTCTCGGCGTTGTGGAAGGCGGCTTCCGTCATAATATCCCGGGGCCGGACGTTTTTCTCCACCAGCTCCATGATCTTCATGCCGGTCTCCTTGGCCAGCCGCAGCCGGGCGGAGTACACGGCGGGAATGGTGCCGTTGCCCCGGAGGGCCATGCCGATGGCCTCCGTCAGGCAGTTCATGGAGTTGGCGGTGTACATCCCGGAGCAGGAGCCGCAGGTGGGACAGGCGTTTTCCGTGTAATCCGCCACCCCGGCCTCGTCCAGCTTTCCGGCGTGATACGCCCCCACCGCCTCAAACATGTGGCTCAGGCAGGTGCGGCGGCCATCCTTGAGGCGGCCCGCCAGCATGGGGCCGCCGGAGCAGAAGATGGTGGGGATATTCAGCCGTGCCGCCGCCATCAGCAGCCCCGGCACGTTCTTATCGCAGTTGGGAATCATCACAAGTCCATCAAACTGGTGGGCCATGACCATGGCCTCCGTGGAATCCGCGATGAGGTCCCGGGTCACCAGAGAATACTTCATACCCACATGGCCCATGGCGATGCCGTCGCACACGGCGATGGCCGGAAACATCACCGGCGTACCGCCTGCGGCCCGGATACCGGCCTTTACAGCCTCGGCGATCTTGTCCAGCCCCATGTGGCCGGGGACGATCTCGTTATAGGAGCTGACCACGCCGATGAGGGGCCGGGCAAGCTCCTCATCGGTATAGCCCAGCGCGTAAAGCAGGCTGCGGTTAGGCGTCCGCTCCACGCCGGTCTTGATCTGTTCAGAACGCATACGCTTCTCCTCCCCTCGGTCAGTTGGAGGCGGTGTCCAGATCCTTGTCGCCGCCCCAGAGGAGTTGAAGAAGGTGCGGCCCCGACTCTTGTTCTCCGCGATCCAGCGGCCGGCAAAGGTGCCGTCCTGGATGTCCGCCAGAACCGCGCGCATGCGGGCCTTGGTCTCCTCGTGAGGGAGGACCCGGGGGCCGGAGACATACTCGCCGTACTCCGCGGTATCGGAGATGGAGTAATTCATGGCTGCAACGCCGCCCTTGTTGATCAGGTCAACGATCAGCTTCATCTCGTGGATGCACTCGAAGTAGGCGTTCTCGGGCTCGTAGCCGGCCTCCACCAGGGTCTCGAAGCCGCACTGCATCAGCTCCACCACGCCGCCGCACAGCACGGCCTGCTCGCCGAACAGGTCGGTCTCGGTCTCGTCGTGGAAGGTGGTCTCCATCACGCCGGCGCGGGCGCCGCCGATGCCGGCGATGTAGGCCAGGGCGATCTTATAGGCGTTGCCGGTGGCGTCCTGCTCCACGGCCACCAGGCAGGGCACGCCCTTGCCGTCGACATAGGTGGAGCGGACGGTATGTCCGGGGCCCTTGGGGCGGCCATGAATACATCCACCCCGGCGGGCGGCACGATCTGCTTGTAGCGGATATTGAAGCCGTGGGCAAAGGCCAGGGCGTTGCCCTCCTCCAGATAGGGAGCGATATCCTTCTTGTAGACGTCGGCCTGCACCTCGTCGTTGATGAGCATCATCACGATGTCGCCCCACTTGGCGGCCTCGGCAACGGTCTTGACGGTAAGCCCCGCGGCCTCCGCCTGGGCCCAGTTCTTGGAGCCTTCCCGCAGGCCCACGCACACGTCGCAGCCGGAGTCTTTCAGGTTCAGGGCATGGGCGTGGCCCTGAGAGCCATAACCGATGATGGCGATCTTCTTGCCGTTGAGATAGTTCAGGTCGCAGTCCTTCTCATAATACATCTTAGCCATGGTAAATTTCTTTTATAATGGTTTTGTGTTGAAATGAATGATAAATGCACGATTTACAGCATTTTTCCAAGATTGAATTCCAGCGTTTCCTTCCGCTCGTCCTGAATGGTATACCGGCCCCGCTCCAGCGCCACCATGCCGGTGCGGACCATTTCCAGAATCCCGAACTCCCGGAGCAGGTCCGTCAGCGCCTCGTTTTTGGATTCCTCCCCGATGACCGCCAAGGTCATGGAGGTGGAGGAAACGTCCAGAATGGAGGCCCGGAACACGTTGGCCAGCTGGATCAGCTCGCTGCGGACACTCCGCTCCTCCGCCCGGACCTTGCAGAGCACCATCTCCCGGCGGATAGAGTGCTCCTCCGCCAGCAGCCGGACGGAATGTACCGGCACCATTTTGGACAGCTGGTTGCACAGAAGCTCCGTCTGCTGGTCATCCGTAAGGACCTCCAGCGTCAGGCGGGACAGGCCGCGTTCCTCCGTGGGGCCGACGGCCAGAGATTCGATGTTGAACCCCTTGCGGGAAAACAGCCGGGAGATCTGGGAGAGCACGCCGGGCTCGTCATCCACCAGGACGGAAAAGGTGCGTAATGTCATTTCCATGATGTTGTCCTCCTCTCCTCAGCTCAGCAGGAATTCCGTGATGTGATGGCCGCCGTTGACCATGGGGTCGCACCATCTCGTCAGCGTTGATGGCGCAGTCGATGACGTAGCCCCGGCCCTGAGCGCTTTCCGCCAGTGCCTCCGTGATGGCCTCCAGCTCCAGCTCGCTGGGCTGGGTGACCCGGCGGCCTTTCAGGCCGAAGGCGTCCGCGAACTTCACGAAGTCCGGGCTGCGGTTTTCCAGAGACGTCTGGGAATACCGGTGGTCATAGATCAGGCTCTGCCACTGCCGGACCATGCCCAGATTCCGGTTGTTGAAGATCACGGTGATGACCGGCAGTCCGTAATAGGCCTCGGTAGCCAGCTCATTGCCGTTCATGCGGAAGCAGCCGTCGCCGGTGATGTGGATCACCGTTTTGTCCGGGTTCCCCTGCTTGGCGCCGATGGCGGCCCCCAGGCCGAAGCCCATGGTGCCGAAGCCGCCGGAGGTCAGAAGCTGGCCGGGATAGTCGAAATGAAGGTGCTGGATGGCCCACATCTGGTGCTGGCCGACATCTGTCGCCACGATGGAATCCTGAGGGCATTTCCGGGCGATGGCGGAGCACCTGCTTCGGCGTCAGGACGCTCTGCGTCTTTCGCCGTACTCCGTTTCCCGGGGGAAGGAGAGCACGAAGTCCTTCCACTCCTTATGCTCGTACTGGGGCAGGCGCTCCAGCAGCAGATTCAGGACCTGCTTGGCGTCGCCGATGATGTGATGGTCCGTCTGGACGTTCTTGTTGATCTCCGCCCGGTCGATGTCGATATGGACGATCTTGGCCTGATGCGCGAAGGTCTCCGGCTTCAACGCCACCCGGTCGGAGAACCGGCAGCCCACGGCGATCAGCAGATCGCAGTTGTCGCAGGCCATGTTGGAGGCCACGGAGCCGTGCATCCCGATCATGCCGGTGGTCATCACGTCCCGGCCGGAAACGCCGCCGCCCCCCATCACGGTGATGGCCACCGGCGCGTCGATCCGGCGGACAAACTGCCGGAATTCCTCGTGGGCACGGCTGCGGACCACGCCGCCGCCGCAGATCAGCATGGGCTTTTTGGATTCCGCGATCATCTCCACCAGCTTTTCCACGTCATCCAGATCCGCCTCCGGCATTTTCAGGCTGCTGGTGTAGGCCCGGCGGATCAGGGATGCCAGATGCCCGGAGGCGGCGTGCTGCTCCGGAGGCAGCGGCTCATAGTCGCACTCGGCGCTGGTCGCGTCCCGGGTGATGTCGATGACCACCGGACCGGGGCGGCCGCTGCGAGCCAGAGCGAAGGCCTCCCCGCACCGTGTCCGCCAGCTTTGTCACATCCCGCACCAGATAGGTGGATTTCTGTAATAGGCATCGTAATGCCGGTAATGTCCACCTCCTGAAACGCATCCCGGCCGATGAGGTTCTGGGGCACGTTGCAGGAGATAAAGACCACCGAGGAGGAATCCATGTACGCGGTGGCGATGCCGGTGGTCAGGTTCGTGGCGCCGGGGCCGGAGGTGGCGAAGCACACGCCCACCTTGCCGGTGCTGCGGGCGTAGCCGTCCGCCGCGTGGGCGGCCCCCTGCTCATGGGAAGTCAGAATATGGGTGATCTCCTTGCAGTCATATAAAGCGTCATACACGTTCAGAATCGTGCCGCCGGGATACCCGAAAATGGTATCCACCTTCTGTTCCCGCAGACATTCCATCAAGATCCGCGCGCCTGTGAGTTTCATGTCGATTACCTCCCCGTACAAGTAGCAAAAAAAGCGGCCCCGCTGACCAGCGGGACCGCTTTCGGCTCGTTTTTCTTACAAGCTCAACCGTTCTGTACCCCACGCCAGCCATATGGAATTGTGCCAATAATGGAAATAATGGCAACAAAAAATGGACGCCATAATGGCGTCCATAATAATGGCGATCATAGAGCGAGAGCTTGCGGCGCAAGAGGATACGGCGTCTGCCTTGGCAGCCGCTGCGACAGTATGATCGAACAACTTCCTCATCCTGTCCACACCCCTCTCGTAAGATGTGGTTACAGTACCACTCGTGAAGCGCTTTGTCAATCCGGTTTTGATAGATCGACCTATCTTTCGTAGCATTTCCAAAAATTTGCGGAATCCCGGCAAATGGGAATTGTAAATTTTGTCATAAAAAGCCAATCCCGGATCAGTTCTGCGGAAGGGCCGCAGACTTATACAGCACCCAAAACGGCGCCCCCGCCGGAGTTCCTTCTCCGACAGGGAACGCCATCTCGTTTCCGCTTTTCTGCTCCGGAAATCCATTCAGGAGACCCGGCTGCTGTTCCGGGAGCGGCCCTCAGTCCTCCACCTCCGCAAGCACATTGGAACCTTTTGATGATCGGCCGCACATTTTCTGTTCGTAGCTGTCGCTTTGTGTCAAACTTTATATTTTATCAGTTATAACTTATAAACTCGCAATTTCTCAATTGAATTTCAACCGTAAGTGTGCTATACTATAGTCAGCCACGGAAAGGGAGGCTAAAACTTATGATCAAACGCGAACTGTATATGAGCCGTATCCGTCCTTTTATCGGAACAGAGCTGATCAAGGTCATGACCGGTATTCGCCGCTGCGGAAAGTCGGTCATGTTGGAGCTGATCAAGCAGGAACTCACGGAGTCTGGTGTCAGCCCGGCGCAGTTTATCTCCATCAACTTTGAAGATATGAGCTATTCCCACCTGCAAACCGCACAGGCTCTGCATGACGAGATCACCAGAAGAGCCGCAGAAATAGAGGGCAAGGTCTATTTATTCTTTGATGAAATACAGGAGGTCAAGGGCTGGTAAAAGTGCATCAACTCTCTCCGCGTTTCACTTGACTGTGATATCTACATCACCGGCTCCAATGCAAAGCTGCTGTCCGGTGAGCTTGCGACCTATTTGGGCGGACGGTATGTGGAGTTTGTGATCTATCCGTTCTCCTTCGGGGAGTTCATGGAGCTGTACCGTTCGATTGCCCCCGATGCGTCCATCCAGCAGTGTTTCCAAAAGTACCTGCTCGCCGGAGGGGGATGCCCTATCTCGCAAATCTCCGATATGCGGATGCGCCATCCAAGCAATATCTTCACGATCTGTTCAACTCTGTCCAGCTCAAGGACATCGTGAAGCGGAATAAAATCCGGGATGTTGACCTGCTGGAGCGGATCATTGCCTATGTGATCGCCAATGTGGAACGACCTTCTCTGCGACCTCGCTTGCGAAGTTCCTGAAAAACGAGCAGCGCACCGTTGCCCCGGAAACGATCCTGAATTACATCAGATACTGCTGTGAGGCGTACCTGTTCTATCACGTGAAGCGGGAGGATTTGCAGGGCAAACAGATCCTTGCCTCCAATGAGAAGTATTATATTGCCGATCATGGCATCCGCGAGGCGGTCTTTTGGCGGCAATATCGTCATTGGTGTGGGTCTTTGAAGCACCAACAGCTTCTCTCGGGTTGCCTTTGTGATGTAGCCTCTGGTCTCAGCAACAGGAATCGTCAGTTCAGCACGGAGCCTTTGAATCAGAGTCTTCCGCATGATGCCCATGAATGTGGCATCTCGCATGGAACGACGCTTGCGTTTCTTGAGGTTCGCCGCTGTGATAATGCCTTTGTGGAATTTCTCATGACAGCTGTCACAAAGGGTGATGAGATTGCGGGGAGCATCGCCTCCGGTTTTCCGGCTCTCCAGATGGTGGACGTGAAGCCGGACCTCTTTTTTCTTGGTTGCGTGTGCTCCACAACACTGGCAAGTGTAGTTGTCTCTCCAAAGCACGTATTGCCGTACATTGTAGTGACCATACATCTCGCCCTTCTGGTAATCCTCACCTTGCGGAACGGGCTTTCCATCCGCAATGGCTTTCAGCAGCTGCAAGTCGAACTCGGCGGTTTCTACGACCACCTTGCTGACGGGCAGGATGCGGCAAACCATCTTGATTGAGGTGATGTGCTCTTGGATTTTGACCTCCACAGAAGGCGCCAACCATTCCTTTGTGCTTGCTTACGGACTCGGTTATCGAAGCGCGGCTTGCGATACCGGGTCTTGCGGTTTCTCCGGACTCTGCGGAACTCTCGACGGGTGGATAGTAAATCCACCACGTCATTTCGAGGTTTTACTTCTGCGGAAAGCAGCTTCTTTTGTAGTGGATGCGGACATTCCGATGGTCTTACTTCCAGCGTCCACGCCCAAAATGACTTCTTGGGTGTAGCCGCTGCTTCCGTAGACCAGCTGGATGGTAAAGGGCGTCCTCTTCTTCACTTTGGCTTTCCCTTCATCCAGCAGATGACGGGCTTTTGCCGGGGAGCAGGGCATCAGCGGACGCCCGTGTTTGTTGATGACATACACTTTGTTTGGCATGATGCCTTCCTCCTTCTTCTTTGATTGTGGCTAACGAAAAAGTCACGCGGCCTTTCGGCCATCAGGTATCCGTACCCAATGTTATCTCAAGGTTTTCGTGTGCAACACTGCTCCTTACCCTTAGAGCTGTTAACCACACACCGCAGAGCGGCAGATTCGGATTCACGCCCGCCGGTGCCTATACATATATTCTTGAGTAACGTAGTGTTCGAAGCACTTAGGGTAGTCAATCTGGGCTTACGTTTTCTCGCAAGCTCCCCTCCAAATCGTTAGATTTGGTGGGGATTATTGACGCGGCACATCAGAAAAACGCCACCTTGCGCTTCCGCTTTTCTGTACCAGAGATCCGTTCAGGAACCCGGCTGCTGTTCCGGGAGCAGGCCCTCAGTCCTCCACCACCAGGCGGCCCTCCACCTCCCGGCTGAGGTGCTGGTTCACCGTCAGGTATTCCTCCACCACATCCCGGGCAGAGGTGGACAGCACCGGATCTTGCCATTCTTCTCCACTTCTTCCAGCGTGATGTCCAAAAACGGCTTGAGGTTGTTGTAGTGGTACTTCTGCACCGCCACGGTGTAGAGCCGCTCGGCGTACAGGGCCTCGCTGTCCAGCGTCAGGGTGCGGAAGGTCTGCTCGCTCCGGGACCAGACGATGTGCGTCCCGTGGGAGAACTGGTAGAACTCCGTGTGCTCCCCCTGGAATGCCTCGTCCCGCAGGATATGACGGATCATCCGTTCCAGCTGGGTACCGGTGACCTTGAGCATGTACACCGCGTCGTCATAGGGCAGGCACTCCACAAGGTCTGCGTAGTGGACCACCGGGCCGAGGGCGTAGCTGCGGATGGCCCCGGACCCCATGAGCATCAGGTCGATGCCGAAGCTGTCCCGCAGAATGTCGGCGATGAGGTCTCCCCAGCGACGTTTCCTGATTGCGCTTGGGATGGGTCAGCTCACAGGAAAGACGGGTGATGATGCGGTCATACTTCTGAGAGGTGGCGCTCCTGTAGCGCTGAATGAAGTTCTCCACCTCCTCGTCCCGGGGACAGTGAGCGTCGTCGATGGGGACCATCTGCCAGGTAAAGGTGTCGATGGCGTTGAGGTCGGTGTCCACCATGATGTCGAACCGGCCGATCTCGTCGGTGCCGGTGCCCGCCTGTACGATATAGATGTCGTTGACCTTGAAGGGCTCCTCCAGCTTCGTGTGGCTGTGGCCGCCGATGATGACATCCACGCCCCAGTCCGGATCCAGCATCGCCGCCAGCTTCTTGTCCTCCTCAAAGCCGATGTGGGTCAGCAACACGGTGAAATCAATGTCGATGGCGTTGTAGGCGTTGCAGATGTTGCCCACCTCCCGGGCCGCCTCCCGATGTCCACAAAGGACCCGATCAGCTCGTCCGTCTTGGTGGCGGCCAGCACCTCCTCCGTGATGATGCCGATGAACAGGATCTTCATGCCGTCGATATGGGCGATCCAGAAGGGCCGGAACATCCGCCGTCCGTTGGATTTGATGTGCAGATTGGCGTTGATGATAGGGGAAATCCGCGCACTTTTCCAGAAACAGCAGATGGGCGAGGCCGTAGCCGATCTCGTGGTTGCCGATGGTGGCCACGTCCGGCCCCACCAGATTCATGATGCCGATGGTGGAGGTGCCCTTGTACTCCGAATCAATGACGCTGCCGCGGAACATATCGCCCGCCACGGCGTAGATCACGTTCTTTTACTCCCGCCGCACTTTATTGACATAGCCCGACAACAGCGACACGCCGCCCACCAGCCGTTCGTCGATCTGTTCGGCCAGAAAATCGCCATGCATATCATTCGAGTGCAGAATCGTCAGCTTTTTCAGATTCTTCATGCGCCGCTCCTTTCTTCCGCAGCCGATCACTTCTCCGCTCGTTCGTTCCTCCCGATTCCGACACAGCCCTCAGGGGGCTGACCGCAGTTTGAACAGGGGGTGCGCCGGTTTTCTTACCGCACCCCCAGCGCCTATTCACTTGTGAGAGAAGGACGTCAACTCCGCTTGGCATTACTTTCGCGGTGCAAACACCCCAATGGTATTACTTATTATAATAACATGATATCGGGTATCGCCGCAAAATGCAAGAACATTTTGCGTTTCTATCAAAAACATTTGTCCTTGTGTCAAAGATTTCAAATTAAAACACGCACAGGGCGGTGAAGCAGGCAGCATCCGGGCCGAGGGCCTCCATGAGATAGCTGCCGTCCTCATTTCCGGAAGCCCACCAGACGCAGCGTTTCGCCAAGGGTGGCCTCGTGGTTGTAATTGATGTAGAATTCCCGGGGCGTCCGCTCCTGTAAGTCACGAGGCAGGTAGTCCCAGATAATGTCGCCGTAATTGGCGCTGTAAAGGTGGCCGTTGCCGTCCAGATCGGACCAGACCACCTGCCGGGTCCCCAGCTCCTCCACCCCCTCGTGGGGCAGCAGGAGCTTTTTCGGGTCCGGGCAGTCAATGACCCGGCCGCAGGTCTGTATGGGCTTGGCGGTAAAGGCGGAGGGCCGCATGATCTTCCGGGTGGCGGGGTTCACCAGGATCCAGTCGCTTTTCACCGACACCCGCACCTCACCGGTCTGATCCTTCATCTCATAGACCCGCTGCATATGGGCGCCCTTGACCCCTGTTTTCATAGGTGGCGATGTCCAGCACCTCCCCCGCCATGGGGATCCGGTGGATGCGCATGGCCAGCCGTGAGAGCAGGAACACCTCCCCCATTTCAAACAGCACGTCATGGGTCAGGCCCCGGGCATTGTAGTCATACCCCGCGTAGGCCGCCGCCTTGTTCAAAAGGCCGGAGACCCTTGCCCGCTGATACCGGTCGCAGTCGGCAAAGCACAGCTCCTCCTGCCGGAAATAGCCGTTTTCATATAATTTCTGCCTGAAATCTTTCATGTCTACTCCTTTTTCCGTTGTTTTATGGACTTAATTTACCACAAACCACGGTGTTTCACAATGCCCGAGTTGGACAACGCCCCGCCCTGCGGTACAATGCCCGTATTGTGAATTTGCCGGAAACGATGTAAGGAGGAACGCAGTAAGCAGGGCCGGACAGAAAGATTTCTGTCCGGCCCTGCCCTTTACTGTTATTGTATTTGTCGGCTGAGGGGCCAGCCTCAAATCGGTTTCCCCGTCAGCGCATGGACCGGTATTCAGCCAACACGCTGTCCAGCAGATTCGCGGCGCTCTGATAGATGGCGGCGTTCATCTGGTTGAAGGGGCAAACAGCCCGGTCGCTGATCTCCAGTCCCCGGTGCACCAGCAGCTTTTTGAGGATCAGGGAACAGTTGGTGTCCATATCGTAAATGGGCATCAGCTTCTGGATCAGGTGGTACAGGGCGAAGGTGCGATCAAAGTCCTTTTCGTTGGCAGCCTTCACCAGACTGCTCCAGATCTCCGGCACGATGATGGACAGCGCGCCGATGCACCCGCCGCCCCCGTTGTTGGCGATGTTGCTGAGGAACTGGTCGTCAAAGCCGGAGTAGACGGTAAAGGGCTTCCCCTCTACCGCCCGGCACACCATATTGGTGTGGCCGGGGGTGGACACGGAATCCTTCAGCCCGATGATGTTGGGGTTCACGTCGATCAGGCGGCGGATCGTCTCCGGGGCGATGGAATGTCCGGTGCGGGGCGGGAAGTTGTAAAGATACAGGTCCCCTTCACGTCCTTGGCCAGACGGTCATAGTAGACGAACAGCTTTTCCTGATCCATCTCGAAAATAGTAGGGGCTGATGACCATGGGCGTGTAGCCCAGCTCATACACCGCGTTGGACAGGGCCAGCGTATCGGCGTAGCGGATGCAGCCGGTGCCGGCCAGCAGCTCCACCCGTCCGTTGACATACTCCGCATAGAAGCGGAAGAAGTCCAGACGCTCCTGCTCGTTCAGATCCGGAAATTCTCCGGCGGAGCCCAGCACAAGAATGCCGTCCAGCCCGCCCTCAATCAGGAAATCGATGACTTTTTTGTTGCCTGCGTAGTCGGGCTTTTCCTCTTCGTTGAAGATCGTGACAACAGGCGCGATGATCTTTGCCATAGAAATCCTCCCGGTCAGCCGGCCAGCTTCAGCACGCCGAACACCAGTGTGCTGACGGCCATCATGGCAAGGCCGTTGATGGCCTCGTAGCCCAGCAGCTTCAGCCGCTCGCTGATCTCCATGTTGACGCCGCCGGCGCTGACATGGAAGAAGGAGCCGTGGGGCAGACCATCAAAGACGAAGCAGCTCGCGTGGGTCATGGCGGCAGCCGCCAGAGGCGTTACGCCGCTGGCCACCACGGTGGGCCCAAAGATCTGGCTGGCAAGGGTGGTACCGGCCGTGGCAGAGGCGGTGGCCGCGCCCATCAGCATACCGGAGATGGGGGCCAGCATGAAGCCGGGCAGGCCCAGAGTCTCAATGAAGGAAATGATCACGTCCTTCAATCCGGAATTGGAGATGATACCGGACAGAGCGCCGGTGCCAACCAGCAGCATGGCAACGCCGCTCATCTTGGCGAGGCCGGCATTGAAGTAGTGGCCCATGTCCCGGGCCTTGCCCATGGCGATAGCGCCCACGATGCCGCCTACCGGCAGGGCGATCAGGGGATCGATGGTGATCCCGGCAATGGGACGCAGCAGCAAGATGGCGATGGTGACAACGGGACCGCTGAGTGCCGCCCACAGGGGAGGCAAATCCTTATGCTGCGCGGCTTCGCCGCCGATGTCAGCCTCGGTGATCTCCGTGCCCCGCATAGACAGGCGCTTTGCCAGCAGAGAGGTCACGATCAGCGCGGTGACCGCGGGGATGACGCCCACGGCGATGATGGAGGTCAGGGGCAGATTAAAGGCCTCGGCGGCCGCGATAGCGTTGGGGTTGGGGCTCATAACGTTGCCCGCTCTCACGGCGCCGATCTGCGCCATCAGCACACCCATCTTGTGATAACCCGCCCTGCGAGCCATTTGCAGAGCAATAGGAGCCACGGTGATGCAGGCCACGTCGCCGAACACGCCCACGGTAGTCAGCAGCCATGTGGCCAGCGTGATGGCGATCAGGCTCCGCTTGGCACCCATCTTATTGATGATGGACTCAGCGATCCGCTCGGCGGCGCCGCTTTCAATCAGGGCGCCTGCCAGAATACCGGCGGTAACGATACGGATGATCGCGGAGACGATGCCCTGGGTGCCGGAGATGATAAAGCTAACTGTGCCGGTGAGCCCGGCGCCGCCTACCAGACCGCCGACTATTGCGCCGAAGATCATGGCGTAGGTAGGCTGCACCTTTTTCAGGATCAGCACAATCGCTGCAGCAAGGGCCACCAATGCGCCCAGAACGGAAACGGTAACTCCATCCATAGTCGGTTTCTCCTCCTAATTCAAATTACAGATGGTCAAACTTCATGACGCCGCCCTCGGAACCGGAGGCAGCGATCTTGCAGTACAGGCCCAGCCAGCCCTTCTTGAACTTGGGCTCGGGACGCTTCCAGGCTTTCAGACGCGCCTCGATCTCCTCCTGAGGCACCAGCAGCTCCAGCTTCTTGCTGTCCACGTCGATCTCCACCAGATCGCCGTCATGGACGATGGCGATGGGGCCGCCCTCCGCGGCTTCGGGGGAGATGTGGCCCACAAAGCAGCCGTTGTTGGTGCCGGAGAACCGCCCGTCGGTGATCAGTGCGGTGGTCTTGGCCAGACCGCGGCCATAGAGGTACTTCATAGCCTTGTACATTTCGCGCATACCGGGGCCGCCCTTGGGGCCCTCGTAGCGGATGACCACCACATGACCGTCATGGACCTTACCGGCCAGAATGGCCTCCTCGGCGGCCTCCTCAGAGTCGAAGCAGATGGCCTCGCCCTTGAAATGATGCAGGCTCTTGTCGAATGCGCCGGGCTTGGTGATACCGGTGTCGGGGAGCCAGATTGCCCCGCAGCACTGCCACGCCGCCGGTGTAGCCGAAGGGATCGTCCAGCGTGTGGTTGACAAGGCCCGTAGCGGGATAGAGGTACTTGTGGTCACGGATATTCTCTGCCAGCGTGTGGGCGGTGACGGTCATAACGTCCGTTTCCAGCATGGACTGGAGGTTTTCCATCAAGCGGGGTACGCCGCCGTCCCGATAGAAGTCCACAATGCTGTACTTGCAGGAGGGGTTCATCTTGGCGAGCTGGGGCGTGGTATCGGAGAGGGTGTCGAACTCGTCCAGCACCTTGATGCCCAGCTCCGCCTCATAGGCGATGGCAGTGAGGTGCATGACAGCGTTGGTGGAGCCGCTCATAGCGAGGCAGGCCTTGATGGCATTTCGGACAGCACTGTCGGTAATGATCTGACGGGAGGTGATGTTCTTTCTCCACCAGTTCCATGATCTTCACACCGGTCTCCTCCGCCTTCATCATACGGACAGCAGAGGTGGCGGGGGCGGTGCCGCCGTCCGGCAGGGTCATGCCCAGAGCCTCGGCCAGCGCGCACATGGTGTTGGCGGTGCCCAGATAGGAGCAGGAGCCGCAGCCGGGGCAGGCGGTGTTCTCCAGAGAGACATACTCCTCCTCGGTGATCTTACCGGCGGAGAGCATACCGTAAGCCTCGGTGCTGGAGGTCTGGTCGGCCTGACGGCCATCGAACTCCACGCCGCCCTCCATGGGGCCGCCGGGCAGCAGGATGCAGGGGATGTCCAGACGGGCGGCAGCCATCAGCATGCCGGGGACGATCTTGTCGCAGGAGCCCAGCAGCACCAGACCGTCAAACAGGTTGATCTGGGCCATGGATTCGATGGAGTTGGCGATCAGCTCCCGGGAGGGCAGGATGTAGTGCATGCCGTCATGTCCCTGGGCGATACCGTCGCAGCCGCCCATCACGCCGAACTCCACCGGGTGCCGCCGGCCCGGTAGATGCCGGCCTTGACCTGCTGGGCGACCTGACGCAGGTTATAGTGACCGGGAACGCATTCGCTCCACGCGTTGGCGATGCCGATGATGGGGCGTTTCAGGTCCTCGGTGGTAAAGCCCATGGACTTGTAGGTGGCGCGGTAGTACTGGTTGCTCAGGCCCTTCAAAATATGTTCACTGCGGTACATAAGGCAGTTCCTCCTGTATTCCGTATATCAGAATTTTGTAGTTGCGCAATGCGGGAGCGCCGGCAGCTCCCTTTTTTGCTATCTGCCTGCATTATAAAATCTCGAAAGAGGTATTACAAGTCATCAAAAACGCTTTCTACTTTTTTGTAGAAATTTTTCAAAAATTTGCACAATTTTCCGGTGAAAGACCGTAAAGACGCAATGGTTTCCGTTAATAAGTCGGGTTTTTTCGTGAAAGGTCAAAGAAAAGTCATCCGATGACTTTGGCAAAAAAGAAAGCTGTCTCAGAATCGCACACCCCAAAACAGCTTTCCCAAATATTATTTTGTTTTCTCTGAGCTCCTTTGCGCGTGCTTGATCACGATCCGGTTCATCTCCAAATGCAGGGCCACGGCCGCCCGGGCCGCCTGGGGGTCCTGATCCAGAACGCCGTTGAGGATCTCCTGGTGAGTATCGACTGTCGCGGTCAGCAGCTCCTTGCGAGTGATATTGGCGATGGAGACCACCGCCGCGTCAATAATGGCATCAGCGGCTCCACCACCATGTTGTGCGAGCATTTCGCAAGATACCAGTGAAACCGCATATCCTCGATCAGGTAATCCTCTCCCGCCTGAATCCTTCTCCGCACAGCGTCGCAGTACTCCGTCAGCCGTTGGGCCTCCTCCTCTGTGCGGTTCCGGGCAGCCAGCTCCGCGATCGCCGGCTCCAGCATCAGCCGCACGTCCGTCAGGTCCAGCGCCAGCTGGATCCGGTCCTCAATGGCATCCAAGCCCAGCGGATCGGCTTTCAGCGGCATCAGCGATGCCACATAGGTACCGGAGCCGTGCTTGACCCGCAGGACTCCCCGGGACACCAGCAGCTTCACCGCTTCCCGGATCGTTCCCCGGCTGACGCCGAACCGGTCCGCCAGCTCATATTCATTGGGCAGCTTTGCGCCCACCGCCAGACGTTCATCCAGAATATACTGGAAAAGATGGTCCTCAATACACTCTGTCAGCGCTTGATTTTTAATATTGGTCAGTCCTGCCATCATTCGCTCCTTTTAGAGAAAGGGTCCACTCGTGCGTTCTGTTTCCCTTTGTATTTTACCATACTCATATGGGGAAAACAAAGAATAATTCAACGGTCAGTTTACTGTTTTGCATCAGGAACATGGCAATCTATCCGCAGGTGCAAGCAGCGGTGCGCAAGTATCCACCGCCGCCGGTGACACGGTGTTTCCCACGGCTCACGCCTGTGCGTAACAGCGTCTGCATGAAAAAACGGCCGACAGTTCGTGACTGCCGGCCGGGAAGCTCTATATGTTTACCGCCCTCTTAACGGGCAGTGGTTCACTTACGCCTCTGCCGGGCAGTCCGCCAGAGCAGCCTCATCGGCGATGACGATGACATCCCGGTGGAGCTGCAGGATCGACGCCGGGACCTGAGGCGTCACGGGGCCGAAGAAGCTGTTCCGGATGGCCTCCGCCTTGTCCGCGCCGCTGGCGATCAGCAGGACCCGCTTGGCCTGCATAATGGCCTGCATACCCATGGAGTACGCCTGCCGGGGCCCCTGCGCCTCGTTTTCAAAGAAATGGGTGTTGGCGGCGATGGTGCTCTCCGTCAGGGTCACCTGATGGGTGCCGCAGGCAAAGCAGCTGTCCGGCTCGTTGAAGCCAATGTGAGCGTTGCGGCCGATACCCAGCAGCTGAAGATCGATGCCGTTATGCTCCTCGATGATCCGGTCATACCGGGCACACTCCAAAGCGCTGTCGGTCTGGGTGCCGTCCGGCAGGAAGCTTCTGTCCGCCGGGATATTGATATGGTCAAACAGATTCTCCCGCATGAAGCGGCGGTAGCTCTGGGGATGGTCCCCGGACAGGCCGCAGTATTCGTCCAGGTTGATGGAAACCGTCTTCCCGAAATCCAGCTCGCCCTTCTGATACCACTCAATCAAATGACGGTAGGTGCCGATGGGGGTGGAGCCGGTGGCAAGGCCCAGCACGCTCTTGGGGTTCAGGGACACCTGCGCGGCGATGATGTTCGCCGCCTTCAGGCTCATGTCGTCATAATCTCTCGCACAAATCAGTCTCATAGGACCTCCTTCACAAACTTCCGATTTTCCGGTTGTATTTCTCTCACGGACAATTATAGGGGCCGCGCCCGTTCCTGTCAATACGGCGTTCATCTGCCGATACGGCCATTTCTGCGGCGCTTCCCCCTTTCCCCGGCTATTGACAAGCTCCGCCCTTTCTGCAATACTCATCTTTAGCTGGCGGAGCTTTCGGCATCCGCCGGGCCGAATGGGAGGAAACATGTTGAAACAAACTGGTATTCCCGGGAAGCGCCTCTGCTTCCCGCTATTCTTTTTCGCTTTTCCATTCCGCTGATGCTGACGGGGATCTTGCAACTGGCGTACAACACGGCGGATTCCATCATCGTGGGCCGCTATGCGGGCCACGCTTCTGGCGGCCGTCGGTTCCACCACCTCTATTATTTTCCTCATCATCACGCTGTTCAACGGCGTCTCCATCGGCGCGAACTACATGGCCGCCCGGGACTTCGGCGCAAAGGATGCACAGGGCCTGTCCCGGACGGTGCACTGCGCCGTCTTGCTAAGCGTTATTCTCGGACTGCTGGCCTGCGTGTGCGGGCTTCTGCTCTCCACCCCCCTGCTGCGCTGGGCGGACGCCCCGGAGGACGTTCTGCCTTTGTCGGTGCTGTATCTGCGGATCTATTTCTTAGGCGTCCCCGCTCTGGTGGTCTACAACTTCGGCAGTGCCCTGCTGCGGGCGGTGGGCGACACCTTTTATCCCCTGCTGTTCATGATCGTCTCCGGCGCGCTGAACGTCGCGCTGAATCTGCTGTTAGTGGTGGTCATCCCTCTGGACGTGGCCGGCGTGGCCATTGCCACCTCCGTCTCTCAGCTCCTCTCCGCGGTGCTGGTGACGGTCCGCCTGTGTACCTTCCGGGGGCCGTGCCGTCTGGACCTGCGGAAGATCCGGCTGTATCCGGACCGGACGGGCCAGATGCTGCGGCTGGGCTTCTCCGCCGGGCTGCAGGGCGTTATTTTCTCCGCTTCAAACGTGATGATCCAGTCTGCCATCAACTCCTTCGGCTCCGTGGTCATGGCGGGCAGCTCCGCCGCCTCCGGCATTGAGAACTTCATCCACACCGCGCTGAACACCTTCTATCAGTCCGCCATCACCTTCACCGGCCAGAGCATGGGGCTTCCGATCCCCACCGGGCCGTGCGGGTCTTTCAGATCAATCTGGCCCTGACAACAGGGCTGGGCATTGTTCTATGCGCATTGGCCCAGATCTTTCAGGTCCCCCTGCTGGGGCTGTACGTCCAGTCCTCCGATCCGGCCTACGACGCGGTCATCGCCGCCGGTGTGGTCCGGGTTCTGGCCTCAGCCGGTTCCAGTGGGTCGGCGGCTTGATGGAAACGGCCTGCGGCACCCCTCCGGGGTCTGGGCCACTCCATGAATCCCACCGTCACCACCCTCATTGGCGCGTGTCTGCTGCGGGTAGTCTGGCGGTACACCGTGTTCGAGGCGGTGGGCACCGTGGAGAGCATGTACTGGTCCTATCCGGTCAGCTGGCTCCTGACTTTCCTGATCCATTTGATCTATCTGGAGCGTGACCGCCGCAGGCTGATGGTGGAGAACACGGCCGCCCGATAAGCAGCGGCTCCCCATTCCGGATTTTTATATTTCTCATAAGAGGAATTGCGTTTTGGCAAAACTACTTTTTTGTGTGTCATGGCATTATTTGCAGAAATCTCTAAAATCCCCTGTAATATCAAGGTTTTTCAATGCTATTGATATTTTTGCCGATGGCATGGTATACTATGTAATAGATTAACGTGGTTTTTGATGGATTTTATGGTGGAGGATCATGGATGCGATATCTTTCAGTTACTGAAATAGCGAAAAAGTGGGATGTATCCGAGCGCAGTGTTAGAAATTACTGCGCCCAGGGGCGTGTGAACGGTGCGTTTCTTACCGGCAAGACATGGAACATTCCGGAAAACGCAGAAAAACCGGAGCGTACCAACAAAAGAAAAGAAGGGCCAATTACTCTTTTGGATATTCTGAAAGAGCAGAAGGTAAGTAAATGTTCCGGTGGGATCTACCATAAAACACAGATCGAATTGACATACAATTCCAACCAGAAACCAACACCATCGGCGTAGAAAAAGAAGTGCTGAATGTGGATGACGTGATCGAAACAGCAAATCACTTCCGGTGCATTGATATGATTATTGATCATGCAAAAGCAGCTCTGACGGAGAAGTTCATCAAAGAACTTCACTTGGTTTTGAAGAACGGCACCAGCGATTCCAGAAAAGATTGGTTTGCTGTTGGCGATTATAAGAAACTCCCGAATGAAGTCGGCGGCAGGGATACAGCCCTTCCGGAGGAAGTTGCCGATAAAATGAAGGCCTTGCTGACGGAATATAGCGCTAAAGAAGAAAAGACCTTTGAGGATATTCTGGACTTTCATGTGAAGTTTGAGCGGATTCACCCGTTTCAGGATGGCAATGGTCGTGTGGGCAGATTGATCATGTTTAAGGAGTGCCTGAAATACAATATCGTTCCGTTCATCATTGAGGACAATCTGAAGATGTTCTATTACCGTGGACTAAAGGAATGGAACAATGAAAAGGGCTATCTGACAGATACCTGCCTGACCGTACAGAATAAGTATAAAGCGTATTTGGATTATTTTAGGATTGCATATTAAGCAAGAAGCGAGATGCAGCTATGTCAGCAGAAAAGAACTGGCAATTTGAACTTGAAGAATCATAAAAAATAAAAATCTCATGCAATAAATCGTCCTTTCCGTGCATTACACGGATGACAGGAGATGGAAGCCTATGCTCAGTATGCTGATGACAACCGAATATGCTCCGGCAGAGGATCGGCACGAGCTGCAGCAGTTGCTGATTCACATTGCCGGCGGTGAGCGCGAAGCGCTGGCGGAACTGTATCAGCGCACGCGGGCAGCGGTGTACGGCTTAGCGCTGTCGTACCTCAAAAACGCACACGACGCACAGGATCTGACGCAGGACGTCTATGTGCAGGTGTGGGACTGCGCGGAGCAGTACCGACTCACCGGATCGCCCATGGGCTGGCTGCTGGCCGTATGCCGAAACCTCTGCCTGATGCGCCTGCGGCGGGAGGAACGCCATGCCGCCCTCAGTGAGGAGGAATGGGACGCCATTCCCGCGCGGGAGTGCGGACTGGACGCCGACGAGCGTGCGCTGCTGCAAGGCGCATTGGCAAGCCTCACTGACGAGGAGCGGCGCGTCGTGCTGCTCCACGCCGTTACGGGTCTGAAGCACCGGGAACTCGCGGCGCTTCTTGAGCTGCCGCTCCCCACCATCCTGTCGAAATATCACAGAGCATTGAAAAAGATGCGCAGCTTTCTGGAAGGAGATGACGCCCGATGACCAATGAAAAAATGGAGCAGAGGCTGGCTGCGGCCCTTGAAAAAGACCGCGCCGAACGACGTGGACGGCGTTCTCTCCCGCTGTGAAGAGCGGAAAGGAACGGTCATTCCCATGACGACAAAGAAAACGACAAAGAGAAAATGGACATCGCTCATTGCCGCCTGCCTTGCTGTAATGCTGCTTGGCGGCGGAGGCGTGTTCTATCAGCGAGCGAACGCGGTGGCGTCCGTGGTGTCGCTGGATGTGAACCCGAGCATTGAACTGAAGGTGAATCGGAGCGAGAAGGTGCTTTCCTGCACCCCGCTCAACGAGGACGCGAAAGCCATCCTTGCGGATATGGGCAACGGCGCAGACCTCAAGGGCGCGAAGCTCGATGTGGCGGTAAACGCCATTGTGGGAGTCTTGTGCGCAACGGTTATCTCGACAGCATTTCCTCCGCCATCATGATCTCGGTGGAGGACAAGAATACCGCCCGTGCGGAAAAGCTCCAGCGCGAGCTGACCAGCACCGTGGACGGCGTTTTGCAGACAAGCGAAGCAAAGGCCGCCGTCCTGACGCAGACGCTGACGCAGGACGCAGGGCGGGAGCAGCAGGCGCGGGAAAACAACATTTCCACCGGAAAAGCGGCGCTGGTGAACCACGTGCTCGCACTCAACTCCGCACTCAAGTTTGACGCACTGGCAACGCTCTCGGTGAAGAGCTGAAGGACCTCGCGGAAGCGGGCGCGCCTGCCATGCCGATCGGTAAGGATGCAGCCCCTATGCCGCGGAGCAGTACGCCGGAACGACGGCGCTGGATTCCGTCACAGCGGAGGTCGATTCCGAACTGGACGAATCTCCCGCCCACTACGAGGTGGAACTGCACACGGCATGGGGTGAATTCGAGTATCTGGTAGATGCCTACACGGGGAAAGTGATCAGCGGACAGAAGGACTTGCTGACCACTGCTTCCACGCTCTTGACACGCCAAATGTGACAACGAAGCCCCCAGTCTGATCAGAATGCCCGATCCGTCCGGAACAGCGCGGACATTGGCTACGCCAAGGCAAAATCTATTGCCCTGAATCACGCAGGTGTGAGCGAAAATGAAGCGTATGACATGGATATCGAACTGGACGATGAAGATGGAATA
>VOFC01002098.1_pt1 | contig 28557 bp, 39 predicted proteins | sample 5384161 | NCBI WGS metagenome assembly VOFC01 (sample SAMN12384722, study PRJNA508395) | human gut metagenome | isolation source: healthy gut B | host: Homo sapiens | reverse complement strand
ACCCAGCACCTGCATGAGTTTGTCGCGTTCATGTACGACCATTTCGACGAATTCAAGCTGATTCTCTGCCGGGCGGAGGGAACGGGCTATGCGGATTTCATCGAGGTGCTGGTGGAGCTGGAGGTCGATCGATCCGAAGAATACTACGCCCTCCTCAGAAAAAACGGTATGCTCTCCGGGAGCATGACCCGTCAGCTTCATCACATGATCACAAGAGCTTACTTTACGGCGGTGTGTGAAACCATCGTCCACGATATGCCGAGAGAGGAAGCCATGAAATATGTCGATGAACTGGCTATCTTTTTCCACTCCGGCTGGAGCGGACTTTTAAGGCTCGAATGAGCCTTAAAAAAATAACTGTCGGTTAGTCGTCTCTAACTGGAGCGGCGTATCCTCCAACAAACCTATATCTTTTAAGAAAGGAACACGGAATATGAGCAAACAGAAAAAAGACAAGCAGCCGCCGGTGCTGGGCAGGCTGCTGGCGTACGCCGGAGGGCATAAGTGGCTGTCCGTCTTGGGCTGCGGGCTGTCCGGCGTTTCGGCGGCAGCCGGCATTTTCCCGTTCGTCTTTGTCTGGTACGCGGCCAGAGGCATTTTGACGCCGGGAGGCGGCGTTCCGGCAGGGCTTGCCCGCTACGGCTGGTACGCGCTGGCGGCGGCACTTCTGAGCGCGGCTATCTATTTCGCTGGACTTATGTGCACACACCTTGCGGCCTTCCGGGTGGCGACGAATATGCGAAAGGCGGCGGCCGCTCATCTCATTGACCTGCCGCTGGGGTACTTTAACGCCAATCTTACGGGGCGGCTGCGCAAGCAGATCGACGACAACGCGGCGCTGACAGAAACGCTCCTTGCCCATACCATCCCCGACGCGGTGGGCGGGATCGTAACGCCGGTACTGGCGGTGGGACTGCTCTTCGTCTTTGACTGGCGCATGGGGCTTGCCTGCCTGATCCCCATGATTATCGGGCTTGTCTGCCTGATGAGCATGATGACTGGGACGGGCATGAAGTTCTTTGAGGAATACCAGCGGGCAGGAGAGCGCATTTCCGCCGAGGCCACAGAGTATGTCCGGGGCATCCCGGTGGTGAAGGTATTCCAGCAGACAGTTTACTCCTTCAAGAGCTTTCATGCCGCCATCCTCAGCTACCGCGACCTTGCCAGCGGCTACGCCATGATGTGCCGTATGCCCTACACGCTGTTTACAGTAGTGCTGAACGCCATGTTCCTGTTTCTTATGCCATTAGGGATGCTTCTCATCGGCGGTGCGGCAGACGGCTGGGCAGTGCTGGCCGATCTGGTGTTTTACATCTTCTTCGCGCCCCAGCTTGCCTTTATGATGGAGCGGCTGATGTACGCGGCCAACGCACAGATGGAGGCCGCCGAGGCAGTGAACAAGCTGGAGGCCATATTGAAGGAGTCGCCCCTTCCCGAGCCTGCGGCGGACAGCGGAAGCAAGCCCGCGGGTAGCGGCATTTCCTTTGAAAACGTCACCTTTTCCTATGACGGCGCGGACAGACCCGCGCTGACGAATGTGAGCTTCCATCTGCCGCAGGGGGAGGCGTGGGCACTGGTGGGCCCCTCCGGCGGCGGCAAGACCACCATCGCCCGGCTGATCCCGCGCTTTTTCGATGTGCAGGCAGGGGCGGTGCTCCTGGGCGGACGGGATGTGCGCAGCATCCCCACCGCGGAGCTGATGGAGCAGATATCCTTCGTCTTTCAGGAGGTGCGCCTGTTTAAAAAGAGCATCCGCGACAACATCCGCGCCGCTCGGCCGGACGCCACGGAGGAGGAGATATTACACGCGGCGCAGCTTGCTCAGTGCAGCGATATTCTGGAAAAGACGCCGGGCGGGCTGGACGCCGTGATCGGCGCCAAGGGCGTGTACCTCTCCGGCGGTGAGATGCAGCGCATTGCGCTGGCCCGGGCGATTTTAAAGGACGCACCCATCGTGGTGCTGGATGAGGCCAGCTCCTTTGCAGATCCCGAGAACGAGGCGAAGATACAAAAGGCCTTCGAGGCGCTGATGAAGGGCAAGACCGTGTTGATGATCGCCCACCGCCTGTCCACAGTGCGGAACATGGATCGCATCCTCGTCGTCCGGGACGGCGAGATCGCCGAGGCGGGAAAGCACGACGAGCTTCTTGAAAAGGGCGGCGTATACGCCGCTATGTGGGAGGAATACCAAAAGGCCGCGCAGTGGAAGGTAGGAGGTGCAGCATGATCGAACGCATCAGCAAAAAATACGCCATGACGGAGAAGGGCGCAAAAGACTATGTGGCCGCCGTGTTCTGGTCCGTACTGGTCAACATCAGCAAAATGCTGCCCGTGGGCGTGCTGGCCGCGGCACTCTCCGGCATTGTCGAGGCGCTGACAAACGACACCGACCCAGGGGCGGGTCTTACGCGCTTCCTGGTCGCGGGCGTCCTTGCCCTCGCCGCGCTCTTTGTGACCTTTCTGATCCAATACAGAGCCTTATACGAAGCCACCTACCGGGAAAGTGCCAACCGCCGCATCCGGCTGGCGGAGGTGCTGCGCCAGCTTCCGCTGTCCTTCTTCGGAAACCGTGACCTGACCGACCTGACCACCACCATCATGGGGGATACGGAGACGCTGGAAAAGGCATTCTCCCACTTTTACCCCGCCATGCACGGCGCGCTCATCTCCACGGCGCTGATTTCCGCAGGCATGCTGCTTTACGACTGGCGGATGGCACTGGCTCTTTTGTGGGTGGTGCCTGCGTCGCTGCTGATGGTATATCTCTCCCGGCGCATGGAAAAGCGGCATATAAAGAAGGGTCTCGTCACCCGCCGCGCGGCCACCGACGCCATGCAGGAGGTGCTGGAGTGCGCGCCGGAGATCAAGGCGTGCAACCAAAAGCGCGGTATATCGCTGACCTGAACCGCAGGCTGGACGAGGCGGAGCGGGACACCATCCGGGGCGAGCTGTTTACGGGCTCCGTAGTCACGGCGGCACAGTCCTTCTTGAAGCTGGGCATCGCCACCACCGTCCTCACGGGGGTGCTGCTCATGAGCCGCGGCGACCTGGCGCTGATCCCGTTTCTGATGTTCCTTATCGCCGCCACCCGGGTATATGACCCCATCGGCTCCATGTTTGCCAACATGGCCGCGGTGTTCGCCTGCGAGGTGCGCATCGAGCGTATGCAGGAGATCGAGAGCGAAAAGCGCATGACCGGCATGACCGAATATGATCCCGACGGCTACGACATCCGCTTTGAGCACGTGACCTTTGCCTACCGGGAAAAAGAGGACGTGCTAAGAGACGTTTCCTTTACGGCGAAGCAGGGGCAGGTGACGGCGCTGGTGGGCCCCTCCGGCGGCGGCAAGTCCACGGCGGCCAGGCTGGCAGCCCGTTTCTGGGACCCGGCGGAGGGAACGTTGCGGCTGGGCGGCGTGGACGTGTCCACGGTAGACGGCGAGGCGCTGCTGAAAAACTACGCCATCGTATTTCAGGATGTGGTGCTGTTTGCGACACCGTGATGGAAAACATCCGCCTCGGCAAGCGGGACGCCACCGATGCGGAGGTGCTGGCGGCGGCGAAGGCGGCGCAGTGCGACGCCTTTGTATCCAGGCTGCCGGAGGGCTACCATACCCTGATCGGGGAAAACGGCTCCCGGCTCTCCGGCGGTGAGCGGCAGCGCATCTCCATTGCCCGCGCCATCTTGAAGGACGCGCCGGTGATTTTGCTGGATGAGGCCACGGCCTCGCTGGATGTGGAAAACGAGACGGCGGTGCAGGCGGCATTGTCCGGATTGATCAAGGATAAGACGGTGCTCATCATCGCACACCGCATGCGTACCGTCATGAACGCCGACCAGATCGTCCTGCTCTCCGGCGGCCGCGTGGTTGAGATGGGCTCTCCGGCCGAGCTGCTGAAAAAGAACGGGCTGTTCCGCCACATGGCGCAGCTCCAGAGCGAGAGCATGGAGTGGACGGCGTAGAAAGTTGCGAGATAAACAGAATTCCGAGTGCAATATTGGAAAACAAAGTATCGAAAACAAGGAGGAGTTTATGAAAGAAACAAATAAATGGTCTGTCAGGGATGTTATCACCACGGTGCTGCTCTCGGCGGTGCTGATCGTGATCCAGCTCGTTATCAACATGGTCTGCATGGCCAACGACTTTGTCAGCATGGTGCTGTCCGTGGGGATCACCATGTTCCTCTGCGCGCCGGTCTATATGCTCATGGTCAGCCGGATCGGAAGCGTTTTGTGACGCTGATCTATATGACGATCCTCGGCGTGATTTTCCTGCTGATGGGAAACTGGTTCTTGCTTCCTTATTACGTTCTTGTGGGGAGTCCTCTGCGAGGCGGTTCTCTGGAAGGAAGGCTCCTGCCAAAAGCCGAAACGGCTGACTGCCGCCTGGACGGCGGCGAGCCTGCTGTACAACGACGGGTCAATCTGCTGCCCATCTGGTTCTTCTGGGACGCCTACTACGATTTTGCGCTGGCAAGCGGCATGGAGCAGAGCTACATCGATTCCTATGTGCGTTACTACACCTCTCCCGGCTGGCTGGCCTTTATTCTGCTGTTTACGACGCTGATGGGCTTTTTAGGCTGCATGGTCGGCAGTCGGCTGATCCGCAGACATTTTCAGAAGGCCGGCGTTCTATGAGGGCGGACGCATCCTTTGCGGTGCCGGTCAAGCTGTGGGCGCTGCTGTGCGTCTTTGCCGGAGTGACTATCGGCGGGAATGTGCTGCTTACCTGCATCCTGACCGGCGGGGCGCTTCTTTATCTCGTCCTGCAGCGGAACTTCCGCCTTGCCGCGTCCTATGGCTGCTTTTATCTGCTGCTGGCGCTGCTGCTCTACGGCATCCGCTTTCACGGGCTGCACATGCCGGTCTTTTCGGGAGTTTTATGTTCTGATGTTCTGGAACCTGTCACCAATCTTTCTGGTGTCATGGGATCTGATCACCACGCCGCCGGGGATGCTCTCCGCGTTCTTATCCCGCCTCCGTATGCCCACCCCGTTCATTCTCGGGCTTCTTGTGGTTTTTCGCTTCTTCCCTACCATGCGGACGGAGCTGAAAGGTGTAGGCAGGTCCATGAAAAACCGGGGGCTGACCGCAGCGGGACAGCTGCTCGTACATCCCGTGCAGAGCATAGAATATGTGCTGGTTCCGTTTCTTCTTCGGGTGTTGCAGCTTGCCGATCAGCTTTCCGTTTCCGCACGTCAACGCAGTTTTTTACGGCGAGTGTGGCGGAGGAGCTGCTGCTGCCATTGTCCGGCGGAAAAACGATCATCATGGCCGAGGACTTTATGGGATATCCTGCGCCGGAGGACTCGTTTTCCGTCCCTGCCGGCAGCTCCACCGCAATGACAGTGCCCTTCTCCGAACTTTTCTCTACCCAAACGGAGCCGCCGTGGAGGTCGGCGATCTCCCATACCAGTGAGAGCCCAAGTCCTGCGCCACCGTATTCCCGGCTGCGAGACTTGTCCACCCGGAAGAAGGGCTGGAAGATACTGTGCTGATACACCTCCGGGATGCCGCAGCCGGTGTCGGAAACGCGGAGCAGGAGCTTTTCCGGCTCCTGTGTGACAGAAACCCGCACCGAGCCGCCCGGCCGGTTGTACTTGACAGCATTCTCCGTCAGGTTGAAGATCAGCCGGTAGATCAGCGCGTCGCTGCCGGTCATAATGCCGTCGCCCTCCGCCGTCAGCGTGACGCCGCGCTTATCTGAGAGCGGCGCAAGATCTGTGAAGATCTCCTCGATCATGGGAGCGAGCTGGATCCGCTCGTTCCGCGCCACCTGCCGCAGATTGCTCATCTCCAGCAGTGTCCTGGTCATCTGTATCAGCCGTTCCGTCTGCTCACGCAAAAGCGTGAGGAACTCCGCCGTCTCCGGTTGCACATCAGGATGCTCCGCGGAAAACAGCTCCAACTGCGCCTGCATTAGTGCCAGTGGCGTGCGCAGCTCGTGGGCGGCGTTGCCGGTGAACTGCCGCTGGGCGGAAAAGGCGTTGTTCAGCCGCTCCAGCATCTGGTTGAACGAGCGGCTCAGCTGCCGGAACTCCGAAATAGCATCTTCATCGATCCTCATATCGGCAAGATTGTTCAGCTGCACCTGTTCCACCTGCGAGGTAAAGCTGCGCAGGGGCTTGAGAGCGCGTCCGCTGACGAAATAGGCGAGGATGCCGCTGAGCAGCGTTACCGCCGCCGTGATGTACCAGTTGGTGGTGCGGAAGCGCCCTTGCGCCCCATCGACAACGATGGTCAGCTCCTCGCTGGGCGCTATGAGCTGCGGGTCAAAGCTCGCCGCTCCGCCATCATTCAGGATCACCGTGCCGCCGCCTTGTAAGCTGTCCGCAATGGTGTCCATATAGTACACACCGGAGGAGCACAGCAGCAAATTCATGGCCACGCAGGTGATGCCGATGAGCAGGACGGACATCAGCGTGATGCGCCACTGCAGGGAAAGCCGCTTCATTCTTCCTCACCTCCCATCAGATAGCCCTCGCCGATGCGGTTGCGGATGGGGTCATAGCCCAGCGCGGTGCGCAGCTTCTTCCGCAGGGCGGAGATGTGGACGCGAATGGAATTGCTGAAGCTGTCCACGCTGTTGTCCCAAACGTGATCCATCAGTTCCTCCTGACTTACTGGCCGCCCCTGATGCACCATTAGGTATTCGAGTATTCCCGTTTCCTTGCGGGTCAGCGTCAGTGGCTGCCCGTTGACGGTGGCGGTGCGGGAGCGGGTGTCAAAGGTTAAAGCTCCGCAGCTTAGCAGCACATCCTGCTGGGTGAACTGCCGCAAGGTCAGGCTGCGGATGCGGGCCTCCAGCTCGGCCAGGTGGAAGGGCTTCGCCAGATAGTCGTTGGCCCCGGCGTCCAGGCCCTGCACCTTGTCCTCCACCTCGCTGCGGGCGGAGAGGATCAGCACCCTCGTCTCCCGGTCGGTCTGCCGCAGGGTGCGCAGCACTGTCATGCCGTCCTTTTTCGGCAGGTTCAGATCCAGAAGTACCAGATCGTAGCGCTCCACGCCCAGAAGCGCCAGCGCCTTTTCGCCATCATAGCAGTAGTCCACGCTGTAGGCCAGCCGCCGCAGGCTGCGGACGATGGTCTCGCACAGGGCGCGTTCATCTTCAATTACTAAAAGGTGCATGAGAGCCCTCCTTTTTATTTCCGTTTTTGTGTTGCTTTCATTATAGCAAAAATAGATAAGGTTTGCGTTAAATTTTCGTTCTTAACAGAGACTTTAACTCTCCCGCGCTATGATGGGGGCAGAAAATCGGAAAGGGTGATGAAAAATGAGCTGCGGGAAAAAGGCCGCGGCGCAGATCGTGCTGCTGATGGCCGGAGCCGCCATGCTGTGCTTTGGCGTCTGGCGGGGCGAGGCGGCGACGGTGCTGAGCAAAGCAATCAAATTATGTCTGGAGTGTGTGGGCATTGGGTAAAAAGTTTTCAGGCGTTTCACAGACCATGTCCCGCTTCCGGGGCTGGATTCAGGCGGGGGCAACGCTGCTGACCAACCTGCATCTGCCGAACTTCCTCAAGGGCGGACTGTATCAGGGCACAGGGAAGACCGTCTGCGTGCCGGGGCTGAACTGCTACTCCTGCCCGGCAGCCTCCGGCGCCTGTCCCATCGGGGCGTTTCAGGCGGTGGTAGGCTCGTCGAAGTTCAGTTTTTCCTATTATATCACAGGCTTTCTCATTTTGCTGGGAGTCCTGCTGGGACGCTTTATCTGTGGCTTTCTGTGCCCCTTCGGCTGGTTTCAGGAGCTGCTGCACAAGATTCCCACGAAGAAGCTTTCCACAAAGAAGCTCAAGCCCCTGACATACCTGAAATACGCCGTCCTGCTGGTGATGGTTTTCCTGCTGCCGGCGTTCCTTGTGAACGACGTTGGCATGGGAGACCCGTTCTTCTGCAAATACCTCTGCCCCCAGGGCGTGCTGGAGGGAGCCATCCCGCTGTCCCTTGCCAATTCCGGCATCCGGGCGGCGCTGGGCAAGCTGTTTACATGGAAATTCAGCATCCTGCTGTCGGTGATCGTGCTGAGCGTGCTGTTCTACCGGCCGTTCTGCAAGTGGCTCTGCCCGCTGGGCGCGTTCTACGCGCTGTTCAACCGGGTGTCCCTCTTCCAGATGAAGGTGGATCAGAGCAAATGCGTCTCCTGCGGGAAATGCGCCAGAGCCTGCAAGATGGATGTGGATGTGACGAAAACGCCCAACCACACCGAGTGCATCCGCTGCGGAATGTGCGTCCGCGCCTGTCCGACGGGAGCCGTGTGCTTCCGTTACGGCTTCGGCGATGGAAAAGAGAAAGAAAACGCAGCGACGCTGCGAGAAAACAACAACAAAGCTTAAGGAGAAACGAATATGAATGCAAAGAAGATTTTGGCTCTGCTGCTGGGCGCGATGATGCTGCTCTCCCTTGCAGCCTGCGGCGCAAAGGGCAACGACAAGCAGGCGGATATGAGCGGAGACGGCTCCGCCATGACCGGCGAGCCGAAAACCGCCGAGGAGGCGCTCGCCCTGCACAAGGAGCTGCTGGAGCGGGAGAACGCGATCCTGTCGGAAAATACCGAGCTGTGGGAAAAAGGTTTTCATGGCGGCCGACAAGGGCATGACCATGCAGGAGGACGGCAAAAACTACGGCGACTTCCTGCTGGATACCGTCGAGGCCGCTAAAGAGCAGTTCACCGACAAAAGGAGTATGAGTGGCTGAAGGAGTCAGCCACGGAGATCAGCAATATTGAAAACAGGCTGACCGAGTTGGAAGAGAAGTATCCCGAGATCATGCAGAAATCCATGGACGGCGATATGAGCATGCCAGCGGGCAGCGACACGAGCACCCCTCCCGACGACGGCAGTATGCAGAAGTTCCCCGCCTTTGAGGGGAAAGACCTGGACGGCAACACGGTGAAGAGCGACGAGCTGTTCTCCGGCAACACCGTCACCGTAGTGAATTTCTGGTTCACCACCTGCAATCCCTGCGTGGGCGAGCTTGCCGAGCTGGATGCGCTGAACAAGGAACTGGCGGAGAAGGGCGGCTCCCTCATCGGCGTCAACACCTTCACGCTGGACGGCGACGAGGCAGCGATTTCCGAGGCGAAGAACGTGCTGGCCAAGAAGGGCGCCACCTATCAGAATGTGTATTTTGACTCAGATGGTGAGGCGGGAAAGTTTACTACCAACATCTTTGCTTATCCCACCACCTATGTGGTCGACCGCAGCGGCAATATCGTAGGTGAACCCATCGTAGGAGCCATCACAGAAAAGAAGCAGGCGGAGACGCTGCAAAAGCTCATCGAGCAGGCGCTCGCCGCCGATGTGGGCTGACCCGAGATTTAAAAAGCGCCTGCTGTGCGCCGCTGCTGGCCTACTTCTATGTCATCGACCCCACGGTGCAAAACCGGCAGGGCAACGACCGCGGCAGCCAGTACCAGACCGGCGTTTACTTCACCAACGAAAGCGCGAGAGAGACGGTGAAGCGCATCGCGGAGATCGAGCGCGGCCGCAGCGAAAAATTCTTCGTGGAGATCGGCCCGCTCAAAAACTTCTATCCCGCCGAGGAATACCACCAGAACTACCTCGAAAAGAATCCGAACGGCTACTGCCACATTCCGCGCGCGGAGATGGAGCTCTTCTCCCGGCTGCGCATCGACCCGGGTGACTATCAGAAGCCCGCGGCGGAGTCCATCCGGGACAAGTTGACGGCGGAGCAGTACCGCGTCACGCAGGAGAGCGGCACGGAGCGCGCCTTCACGGGCGAGTTCTGGGACAAGTTTGAAAAGGGCATCTATGTGGATGTCGTCACCGGCGAGCCGCTCTTTTCCTCCACGGATAAGTACGAGAGCGGCTGCGGCTGGCCTGCCTTTACAAAGCCCATCGAGGGCCCCGCTGTGGTGGAAAAAGAGGATTTGAGCCACGGGATGCGCCGCACGGAGGTGCGCAGCCGCGCCGGCGACTCCCACCTCGGCCATGTGTTCACCGGCGACCCGGAGTCGCCCAACGGCGTGCGCTACTGCATAAACAGCGCAGCCCTGCGCTTTGTCCCCTATGAAAAAATGGAAGCCGAGGGATACGGATATCTGCTGCATCTGTTTGAAAAATAGGACGCAAGCGGTCGTGGGGTTGCCAACCACATTCTAGAACAGAGAGGTTTATCTTTGAAATGAAAAATAACAAAGACGTAGATAGTTTAAGCCATACGACGTGGAGATGTCAATACCATGTAGTGTTTGCACCGAAATATCGGAGAATGGTAATTTACGGTCAGATCAAAAAGGATATAGGGCAGATACTGCGCCAGTTGTGCGAACAAAAAGGTATTGAAATCATTGAAGCGGAGGCCTGCCCTGACCATATCCATATGCTGATAAGTTTTTCGCCGAAGTACAGCATTTCCTATGTCATGGGATATCTCAAGGGAAAAAGCAGTCTCATGATTTTCGACAGACATGCAAATCTGAAGTACAAGTATGGCAATCGGCATTTCTGGGCCAGGGGATACTTCGTGGATACGGTAGGAAAGAACAAAAAGAAAATCCAAGAGTACATTAAAAATCAACTGCAACAGGACCAGACTACCGATCAGTTGAGCCTTAAGGAGTTCGTGAACCCGTTTACGGGTAGCAAGGAAACTAAGGCGTAAATAAAAGGGCCCCTTGAGGGGCCAGCCACGAGAAAGGAATGCAGTTGGCAGACCCATTCGTGGCCCCTTAAGGGGCTTTGCTAGTATTATGCCCTTCTAGGGCTTACTCAAGCCCCCGGCTTAGCCGGTGGTTTTGACTTTATCCCCCGCATCCGGCTCATTTTCACACTTTTGTCTCCTCCGGGAAGATCCTGACGATGGCATTGGCAGAAGATATCTTACTGGAGAAATCCAGATGTGTATAAATGTTGCTTGTTGTGCTGATGTCACTGTGACCCAGCCACTCCTGGATTTCCTTCAGGCTCACGCCATTGGCATAGAGCAGACTGGCACAACTATGGCGCAGATCGTGAAAGCGGATACGCTTCATCTGGTGTGCGACCAGAAAATCCGGGAAATGCTGACTCAGAAAGTCGGGCCGAATCCGCTTTCCAATCGGGTCTACAAAAAACACAGCTTGGAGCACGGACATTCAATAAAACTGCAAACCGCAGAGGGCTTTCCTTTGCTGCTCAAGCCGCCGTATGGAACAATGACCTCGTTTCATCTATCATTTTTTCAAAATTTTGATTGATGAATGATAGATGAAATGATATGAGATATGGGAGGTATACACCGTGCGAAACAAGAAACCGCCATTTGAAATCACAGAAGCAGCTCTTTCAGAGGCTATGGAAATCAGCGAACTGGTAGGCAAAATCAGTTCCACCCAGAATCTTTCCACAAGTCCGATTCTGCGCCGCCAGAATCGCATCCGAACGATTTATTCTTCTCTGGCGATCGAGCAGAACACACTCTTCTTTGGAGCAGGTGACGGCTGTTCTGTCTGGAAAACGTGTGCTTGCCCCTCCAAAAGACATTGCAGAAGTAAAAACGCCTACGAAATCTACGACCATCTCGCAGAGTTGAATCCATATTCGATGAATGATCTTCTGCTTGCACATCGGACGATGATGCAGGGTCTTGTCCGGGAGGCTGGCGAGTTTCGCTCTCGTCCTGTCGGCGTAGTAGACAGCAAGGGTAATGTCCTCCATTTCGGCACCCTGCCGCAGTATGTTCCCTCTTTGATGGAGGAACTGATTCAGTGGACAGAAAACAGTCCTTTACCGCTTTTAATTAAGAGCTGCGTCTTCCATTATGAATTTGAGGTGATCCATCCATTTGCGGATGGCAACGGTCGTATTGGGCGGCTCTGGCACACACTTCTGCTGTCAAAGTGGAACCCCTTGTTTGCATGGCTTCCAATCGAATCCATCATTCACGACCATCAGGCCGAGTATTACGCAGCAATCAATCAGTCTAACGCACAGGGGGAAGGAACTGTTTTTATCGAGTTTATGCTGGGAATTATCAAAGAGGCTTTGACCGAAGCAATCAACGAACAGCCTGTTGCACAGAGTAAAGAAGAAGTGCGTTGGATGAAGATTGCAGCTTTTCTCCGCACGAACCATATTATCCAGAACGTCGATGTTCAGAATCTTCTCAATGTTTCTCCTGCCACTGCAAGTCGAGTCTTGAATACTTTGACAAAAGAAGGAAAGCTCGCCAAAGTGCGAAATGGCCGCTATTGGGCATATAGATTGGCAGATTGATTATAGATATAGTCAAGATAATCGGTGCAATAGCTTTTGCCGCAGAACTTCCGGTTAAGCTCCTGCTCCTTTTTCATCTTATTGAGCATCTGCTCACAGGCAGGAATCAGGGGAAGTGTCCGGCAGCTCGACTTTGTTTTTGTCTTATCTCGTGCGATTTCCGTTACCGTTCCGTTGACCTTTGCGGTCACAACCGTATGCTGAATGCTGATTTTCTTGTTCTCAAAGTCAATGGAATCCCATTTCAAGCCTTCTCCAAGGCGATTGCCGAGTATATTGACTATTACAATAACAGCAGAATCCAAGCAAAAACAAAATGGATGCCTCCCCTCTATCGCAAGTCAAGAAATTAGCGCAACGTTCAAACAGCATATTTGCGATATGCAATTCAACGTTGTTGCTGTTGCATTGAAAAGTTGAATTGCTATAAATTCAGAGAAGCATCCATGATGGATTCTTAATGATTCAATTTTGATTCAGTGTCCAGAAAACTGGGTACATATCGTTTGCCCTGTACTTTTAATCCAGAATTTTTCCGTCAATGGAGATGGTGACCACCTGCCAGGGAATGAACTTTCCGCTGGTCTGCAGTGCCTTTTTACGCTGCCATCTCCAAGCCGCCGCAGCAGGGCACCTCCATGCGGAGGATGGTCACGCTCTGGATGTCGTTGCTGCGCAGGATCTCGGTAAGTTTTTCGCTGTAATCCACAGCGTCCAGCTTCGGGTAGCCGATGAGGGTCACTTTGCCGCGCATAAACTCCTGATGGAAATTGGCGTAGGCATAGGCCGTGCAGTCTGCTGCAATCAGTAGCTTTGCGCCTGCAAAGTAGGGCGCATGGACAGGTGCCAGCTTGATCTGCACCGGCCAGTTACGGAGCCGTGAAACTGGCTGCACGGGGGCAGAAGCTGCGCTTTCGGCAGCCTCCGGCTGTTCCAGCATCCGCATCCGGGAGCCGGGGCAGCCGCCCTCGTGCAGGTGCTTCATCTTCTCCTGCAGCTCCTTTTTCTTTTTGTTCTCCTGCACCGCTGCCTCGTCGTAGGCAGGGGCTTCCCGCTCTTCAAAGGTAATGGCTCCGGTGGGACAGCCCGGCAGGCAGTCGCCAAAGCCATCGCAGAAATTTTCCCGCACCAGCTTTGCCTTGCCGTTGATGATATCAATGGCACCTTCATGGCAGGCGGTTGCGCACAAGCCGCAGCCGTTGCATTTTTCTTCGTCAATATGGATGATCTTCCGAATCATATCTATACTCTCCTGTTGTGGGTGTTTTTTTTTGTCAGCAGTTGCATCCTTTGACATTCCTTTTGACCGTCGCAGCTGGCGGATTTTCTCTGCGTGGAACGCGCCGCCATGTCGGTAGAGCTTTCCAAGCTGCAAAAGGAAGGGCTGTTGGTCACCAAACGGAATCATTTTGAGCTGTTGACCCGTTGACAGCTTGGCACGCTGCCTGCAAGCACCGGTTTCTTTGCGGAAACCGGTGCTTTTTGCAGTTGCACTTTTTCCGGGAGATCATTATACTTATAAAAAAGGCCGGGTGCTGCAAGGACAGGAGGGAAAGCGTATGGCACGGAACAAAACCGCACAGGGCGGTATATCCCTGCGCCGCAAGGTCACGGCATGGCTTGCCGCGATTTTGCTGGTCACCATGCTTTCCACCGGCATTGCTACCATGGCAGGTCAATGGACGGTGCGCTCCTTTGATACGCTGCTGGCCGACAATGCCGTCTGCTACACGGTGCAGAACACCCTCAAGGACGAAGCACAGGCCTTTGCACGCTATGTGCGTCAGCCTACTTCGGAAACGGAGCAGGCCTACACCGCCGCCTGCGCCGCTTCCGAGCAGAGCCTTGCGGCCCTGCCCCTCGATTATGCCCGCATCGGTGAAGAGCGCTATGCCCGTACATGGAACCTTTTGCAAGGGTACGCGGGGTACCGGCAGGAGCGGGATGCCTTTTTGCAGCTTTCCCCCTCGGCAGATACCTACATTGAACAGATGTACCATGTGATGGCGCTGCAAGACTACCTTGCCGAGTATGCGCTGCGGCTGACGCAGGCCACGCTGGAACAGGAAAACACCCTTTACAGCAGCACAGCGACTCGCATCCGGCATCTGCCGTGGTTGTATCTGGGGCTGTTCCTGACGGCAGCCGCGCTGATGTTGCTGCTCGTCCGGGTGCTGAGCCGCGCTGTGGTGCGTCCGCTGCTGCGGCTGGCGCAGGCTTCCCGCAGCATTGCCGAGGGGGATCTTTCAAGCCCGGATCTTCCGGTGAAAAGCAGCGACGAAGTGGGGCGGCTGACGGGAACCTTTAACCAGATGAAGCACGCCATGGCGCAGCAGCTGACCACCCAGCAGGCCTTGCACCGGGAAGAGGTGCGGAACCTTGCACTGGAAAAAGATCTGGAGCACACCCGGCTGGAGGTGCTCAAAAGTCAGGTGAATCCGCATTTTCTGTTCAACACCCTGAACATGATCTCCTGCATGGCGCGGCTGGAGGATGCTTCCACCACCGACCAGATGATCGTGCATTTGGGCAGTTTGTTCCGGCACAACCTGCGCACCAAGCGCCAGCAGATCACGCTGGAGGAGGAACTAGACGGGCTGGAGGATTACATTTATTTGCAGCAAATGCGGTTCGACGGACGCATAGCCGTTGAAAAAAAGCATCCATGTACAGTCTGCGGCGGTTTTGGTGCCGTCCTTTATGCTGCAGCCGGTGGTGGAAAACGCTTACTCGCATGGGCTCAAGTCCTGCGAGGAAGGCGGACGCATCCTGCTGCGAGCATGGATGCAGGGCAAGGTGCTGGTGCTCACGGTCGCGGACAACGGCGGGGGAATGACCCCAGAGGAACTGGACGCTGTGCAAGCAAAACTTGCGCAGAGCGAGCAGACCGGACGCAGCATTGGCCTTGGCAATATTTCCCGCCGCATCGGGATGCTGTATCCGGGCGGAAAAATGCAGATATACAGCCGCGCAGGTCACGGTACTGTGGTGCGGTTTGAGCTCCCGCAGACGCAGCAGCCGGAAGAAAAGGAGGAGACGCTCTCGTGAAGTGCAAATTGCTGGTGGCAGAGGATGAATTGATCGAGCGCAAGGTGCTGTGCCGGACTTTGCAGAAGTATCTGGGAGATTTGATCTGCCTGTATGAAGCCAAAAACGGCAGAGAGGCTCTGGAAATTTTTGCCCGCGAAGCGCCGCAGGTGGCTGTGCTGGACATTGAAATGCCGGGTCTCACCGGGCTGGAGGTGGCGCGCAAGATCCGAGAAACAGACAGAAATTGCGCCATCCTGTTCCTGACCGGCTTTGATAAGTTCGACTATGCACGGCAGGCGATCTCTGTACGGGCGATGGACTATCTGCTCAAGCCTTACAACGAGCAGGAACTGGTATTCGCGGTGGAGGATGCCATCCGGCAGGTGTCGGTGCCGCTGCCTGCCCACCCGGTACAGCCCCCTGCCCTGAACAGCCTGTCCGCCGGGAAGAGGACGAGGATATGCGTACCGCCATCATCCGTGCCGAGATCAGCCGCTTTATCGATGCCCACTATCGGGAAGACATCTCCATGCAGGATGCCGCAGCTGCGCTGCGTTACTCGGATGCTTACTTCTGCAAGTTGTTCAAGCAGTGTTTTAAGGTAAACTTTTCGGCCTACCTGAACGAATACCGGGTGAGCAAGGCGCGCCAGCTGATTTTGGACCCGCGCCTGAGCCTGAAGGATATCGGCGCTGCTGTGGGTTACAGCGACGCCAACTATTTTACAAGGGTGTTCAAGCGCCTGACCGGCCAGACCCCTTCGGAATACCGCGTAGCCGCAGCGGAAAAAGCGGCACAAGGATAAATCGAATCCAAAAAAGAAGCACTCGTTCTTTCCTGCCTGTCAGCAGGAGAGGAACGGGTGCTTTTTTATTTTTGCCAGTTTCTTTCGTCCAAAAACACAAAAATTGTACTTGGATACAACAAAGACAAAATCGTACTGCGTTTCACAAAATAATCCGGTTTCGCAAAAATGAACGAGTTGTTAAAATAAAATCATAGAAAAAAACGCGAAAAGAGAGGATGCCATTCATGAAGAGAAGAACGTTTCTGTCGCTGATGGGCGCGGCGGCACTGACCAGCAGCATGATGCTTACCGGCTGCGGCGTCGGCACCGGTGATGACCGCAAGATTGTGCGCATCGGCCATGTGCAGTCCCAGACCCACCCGGATCATCTGGGACTGGAAGCCTTTGCCAACTACATCAACGAGAAGCTGGGCGACAAGTACCGTGTGGAGGTGTACCCCAGCGAGTTGCTGGGCTCCCAGACCGAAATGGTGCAGCTGACCCAGACCGGTGCCATCGACTTTGTGGTGGCGTCCACTGCCATCATGGAGACCTTCAGTGCCAAATACCAAATCTTCAACCTGCCTTACCTGTTCTCTAGCGTAGAAGCCTACCACGAGGCGATGGATGACCCCGAGGTGACGGACCCCATTTTCAAGACGACTTCTAAAGCCGGTCTGGAAACGGTGGCATGGTTGGATGCCGGTACCCGCAACTTCTACACCATCAAGACCCCCATCAACCAGCCCTCCGACCTGAAGGGTCTGAAGATCCGCGTGCAGCAGTCGCCCACCAACGTGGAAATGATGCGTCTGCTGGGCGGCACGGCTACTCCCATGGGCTTCGGTGATGTGTACACCGCACTACAGGCCGGTATTCTGGATGGTGCCGAGAACAACGAGCTGGCTCTGACCGATAACGGTCACGGCGATATCTGCAAGTATTACTCCTACGATATGCACCAGATGGTGCCGGATCTGCTGGTGGCAAACTACGCCTTCCTGAACGAACTCAGCGACGAGGAGCGCGCGATCTTTGAAGAGGGTTTCCAGATCGTGAAGCGCACCGAGCAGGACGCCTGGGAGGATGCTGTGGCTGAGGCGAAAGATAAGGCCGAGAATGAGCAGCACGTCAACTTTATTTACCCGGACACTGCACCGTTTCAGGAGGCTATGGCCCCCCTGCACGATTCCGTGCTGGCAGCAAACCCGGAACTGCAGCCCATTTATGACCTGATCCAGCAGCACAACGCTGCCCATACTGCGGACTGAGGAGGAGCATCATGGAAAAACTGAGAAATACCCTGAACAAGGTGCTCAATCTGCTGGCAGGTCTGAGCATGACGGTCATGGTGGTGCTGACCACCTATCAGGTCATCGTACGTTATATCTTCAACTCTCCCTCCACATGGTCGGAGGAACTGGTGGGTTATCTGTTCGGCTGGAGCACCATGCTGGGTGCCACCATCGTCTCCGGCGAGCGCGGCCACATGAACATTCCCGTTCTGGTGGACCGGTTCAACCCCACCATGCGCAAGGCGTTCCACATCTTTGCCGAGGTCATCGCCTTCCTCTTCTCTGCTACCATTCTGGTGTTCGGCGGCTTTCAGGTGTCCCAGCTGGCTATGGGACAGCAGACCTCCTCGCTGGGCGTTGCCGTGGGCGTGTTCTACTGGGTCATGCCCATCTGCGGCGTGATCATTCTGGTGTATTCCGTGCTGAACATTATCGGTATCGCCAACGGCTCCATCTGTCTGGATACCCCGGAGGATGCAGACTTTGCAAAAGTGGAAGCCGAAATGGCTGCCGATGCCGACAAGGAAAATAAGGAGGACTAAGCTGTGGCAATTCAAGCGTTACTCGTAATTCTGGCAGTGCTGCTGGTGCTGCTGTTCCTTGGCGTGCCCATCTCGTACGCCATTGCAGTCTCTTCCCTGACTGCCATCCTTTCTTCCATCGACCTGAATGTGGCCGTGCTGACCGCTGCCCAGCGCACCTTTGTGGGCATGAGCAAGTTCAGCCTGACCGCCATCCCGTTCTTTATTCTGGCCGGCAACATCATGAATCAGGGCGGCATCGCCAAGCGTCTGGTGGATTTCGTCATGGCCATTCTGGGCAAGATGCCCGGCGCACTGCTGGTAACCAACATCGGCACCAACGCCCTGTTCGGTGCCATCTCCGGCTCTGCATCTGCTGCGGCTGCTGCTGTCGGCTCCATGATCCGCGACGGTGCCGATGAGCAGGGCTACGACCCCGCCGTGACCGCTGCCACCAACGCCGCTTCCTCCTGCTCCGGCCTGCTGATCCCGCCGTCCAACGCCTTGATCACCTACTCGCTGGCATCCGGCGGCACCTCTGTGGCTGCGCTGTTCATGGCCGGTTACATTCCCGGCATCATCTGGGCGCTGTGCTGCTGCGTGGTGGGCGTACTGCTGGCGGTCAAGCTGGGCTATAAAGGCACCCCCGGCAAATTTGACTGGAAAAACCTCGGCATCTGCACCCTGCGCGCCCTGCCTTCGCTCTCCCTGATCATCGTGGTCATCGGCGGCATCATCGGCGGTGTGTTCTCTGCCACCGAAGGCTCTGCTATCGCGGTCGTCTATGCGCTGGTGCTGGCTTTCTGCTACCGCTCCATCAATCTGAAGAGCCTGTGGAAGATCATCGTGGACTCTGCCAAGATGTCCGGCATGGTGGTGTTCCTTGTAGGCGTTTCCAACATTCTGGGCTGGGTCATGGCCTTTTTGCAGATCCCGGATGCGGTTGCGGCAGCCCTGCTGAGCCTGACCAGCAACAAGTACATCATCCTGCTCATCATGAACGTGATCCTGCTGGTGTCCGGCACCTTTATGGATGTGACCCCGGCCATCCTGATCTTCACCCCGCTGTTCCTGCCCATCTGCCAGAGCTTTGGCATGAGCACCATCCACTTTGGTATGATCCTCGTGTACAACCTCTGCATCGGCAACATCACGCCCCCTGTGGGCAATGCCCTGTTCGTCGGCATCAAGGTGGGCCGCACCTCGCTTTCAAGGTCATGCCGTACATGCTTATGTACTATGTGGCCATCATCGGCGGCCTGCTGCTGGTCACCTTTATCCCGGCAGTGTCTACCGCACTGCCGCAGGCAATGGGCCTGATGTAACTGAGACATCTCCTTCTTCTCCTTAAAAAGGCGGTACCTGCTTTGCGGCGGGCACCGCCTTTTTTCTGTCTCTTTGCACAAAGGCAGCCTTGTGCGCTATACTATCTGCAAAGGGAGGGAGACACCATGCGCAGACGGACTTTTTTTAGCCGGGCTGGGCTTTGCAGCCTTGCAGCTGGCAGGCTGTGCCGCAAAGCCGCAGACTACACCGGACTATGTGCTGACCTATGCCGACAACCAGCCCGCCGGATACCCCACCACGCAGGGCGCGCAGTATTTTGCGGACCTTGTGCAGCAGCAGACCGGGGGCAAGGTGGTCATTCAGGTCAAAGCGAACGGCGAGTACGGCTCGGAACAGCAGGTGTGGGAGCAGCTTGCCATTGGCGGCGTAGATTTTGCGCGTGTGTCGCTCTCGGTGGCCGCCGACGATCTGCCCCGGCTCAATGTGCTGCTGCTGCCGTACCTCTATCGGGATGCCGACCATATGTGGCGCGTGCTGGACGGCAGCATCGGGGCTGAGTTTTTTTGCAGGACTTTGACTGCGCAGGGACGGGTAGGCCTGAGCTGGTACGACGCGGGTGCCCGCTCGTTTTATGCCCGTCAGCCGGTGCACAGCCTGAACGATCTACAGGGCAAGACCGTCCGCGTACAGGATTCGCAGATCGTGATCGATATGATCCGCCTGCTGGGTGCAGTGCCGGAAACCACGGCGTACAGCGATGTGTACTCAGCGCTTGAGACCGGGCAGATCGATGCCGCCGAGAACAACTGGCCGGCCTATTATTCCATGGAGCACTACAAGGTGGCACGGTACTACATGGCCGATTCCGGCCGCACATGGAATGCACTTCCGGAGGAATACCGGCAGATCCTGCAGGAATGCGCCCGGGCATCAGCACAGTATGAGCGCCAGCTCTGGGCACAGGAGGAAACAACGGCCCGCGAAGCGGCGTTGGCGGGGGGTGCCGGGAACTGCCGCTGCCCGAAGAAGAAATGCAGAACTTCCGCCAGCTGGTGCAGCCGCTGTACCAGAAATACTGTGCCGACTATCTGCCGCTGGTAGAAGAGATACAGCGGAATTGAGGCCGATAAAGAATGATTCAAAAAGACACTCTTAATATTTCCTAAGAATTCTTTCGTGGAAAACGCGGCAGCGGGCTGGTATACTGAAAGAAATGAATGAAAACTGGGAGGAAAAGAGAATGGCAGAACAGACGATCCTGATCGTGGAGGACGACCCGGATATCCGGGACGGTGTGCGCATCCTGCTGTCAGGCGAGGGCTACCACATTCTGGAGGCAGAGAACGGCCTGCGGGCATTGGAGCTGTTCGACCCGGAGGTGGATCTGGTCATTCTGGATATCATGATGCCGGGCATGAGCGGTCTGCGCGTGTGCGAAGAGCTGCGCAAGACCTCGGCGGTGCCCATTTTGTTCCTTACCGCAAAATCGCAGGAGTCGGACAAGCTGCTGGGCTTGACGGCGGGAGGCGACGACTATCTGGCAAAGCCGTTCTCCTTTGCGGAGCTGAGCGCGCGGGTCAAGGCACTGCTGCGCCGGTACTGCGTCTATCTGGGCAAGGAGCAGGCGCCGCAGAAGCCGCGCAACACCACGCTGGAAGCTGCACGGCGTGCGGCTTGCGCTGGATTGCAACCGGGTGTGGGTGGATGAGCGGGAGGTGGACCTGACCGAGACCGAATACAAGATCCTGCGGCTGCTGATGCAGAACCCGCAGCGCATCTATTCCATCCAGGTCATCTACGAAACGGTGTGGAACGAGCCTTATTATTATGTCTCCAACGGCACGGTGATGGTGCACATCCGTAATCTGCGCATGAAGGTGGAGGATGATCCGCAAAACCCCGCCCGTATCTGCACCGTGTGGGGCAAAGGCTACCGCTTTGCTGCCGGAGAGGAAGGCCGCTTATGAAAGAGCATCACGGCCTTGCAAAACAGTTCATACGCATCATTGCACTGGCGGCGCTGGAAAGCGTGCTGCTGCTGACAGTATCGCAGGTGGTGCTTGCCAAGGGGCTGCGCTTCTGGTTCAGCCGCACGGAGGTACAGCAGCACGCCACCCAGAAACAGGTGCAGGAGCTGCAGAGCTATGTGACCGAACATCATCTTGCCAGCACCGATGTAAAGGAACTGACGGACTGGAGCCATAAGCGGCGCTATACCCTGCTGGAACTCTACCGGGGCCAGACGATGATCTACTCTTCGTTTGCACCCAAAGATGGGATGATCTCGTTTCTGCCGCAGAACGGCACATCGGATCAGAACCCGGGTGTTCTGGTGGATAAGACCGACTTTTTACGATTGGCTGCCCTGCTACACGCTCACCTTTGCAGACGGCGAGGTGAGCGCGATGCTCTATTACAACGGCTTCAATACCTATTACGGCACCGGGTGCGAAATTTTGCTTTCCCTGTCTTATGGTGGTTCCCGAGCCTTTCCCTGCTGCACTGCCGCAGGATCGTGCGGTACGTCGTGCAGCTCAGCGAGGAGATCCAGGCCATGGAGGGCGGCGATCTGGATCACCCCATTACCATCCGCGGCAGCGATGAGATCACCACGCTGGCGTCCTGTCTGGACTCTATGCGGGTGACTTTGCGCCAGCAGCAGGAAGAGAGGAGGCACAGGCCGCTGCCAAGGTAAAGAATCTCATCACCGAGATGTCGCACGATCTGCGCACGCCGCTGACCACTCTGCTGCTGTATACAGAGATCTTGCAGTATCATAAGTACGAGACACCGGAACAGGCCGACAATTACCTGAACAAGATCGACGCGAAGGCCCGGCAGATCAAGCAGCTTTCGGATAATCTGTTCGAGTATGCGCTGGTCACCCGGGATACTGTGGCCGTGCTGGACCCGCCGGCACATTTTTCCACTGTGTTTGAAGAGCCACTCACGGAAATGGTGGAAACGCTGCAGCAGCGCGGGTTTGCCTGCGCACTGGAACTGGGCGAGGAGGACGTGCTGCTCTTGGTCAGCGGGCAGTACGTGCGCCGCATTCTGGATAACATCACCTCGAATCTGGTCAAGTATGCAGATCCGGACAGGGATGTTGTCGTGCGCTTCGTGCAGGAGGGGAGCAGAGCGGGGCTTTGTTTTGAGAACTGCGTGCTGCCGGTGCCTGCTTCCTCAGAGAGCACCAAGGTGGGCCTGCCCAGCATCGAAACCATGATGGAAAAAATGCAGGGTGTCTGCCGCATTGAGCAGCCGGAGGGCGTTTTCCGCATGACGCTGCTGTTCAAAACAGCAAAAGAGTAAATTTAGAACTGCTGCATGAGAGTGCGGCAGTTTTTTGTTGTCAGCTGCTGTACCCTCTCAGCTTTGGCGGTGCGGAAAAGGATGTGGCTTTGCAGGGGCTTTCCCCATGGAAAAGCTGACGCCGTCTTTTTTCATCTTAACCACTCTTAAGAAATTCCTGCCCCTTTTCCTAAGAATCATCCTGTATACTTCCAGATATTGGCGGGGGAGTACCACCGCTGTACACAATACAGGAGGGGCGATACGATGCTGCGAAAGAAAAACAGCGAGCCGGCGCAGCTGCCGGAGGCCCGGCAGGAGCTGCTGGAATTTGAAAGCCCGGCGGTGCAGCCGGGCAAAAAAAGACCCGAAACAGTTTTTGAAGCACAACTGGAAAAAGATCACGGCGGTGGTGTGCGTGGCGGCGGTGGCCGCTGCGGTGCTGCTGCCCAAAACCAGCAAAAAGGACGTGCAGGCCAGCACCCAGTATGTGGAAGCAGCGCTGGAACGGCGTGATATCACCAACACCTTCAGCGGTTCCGGAACCATTTCCGCAGCTAACACCTATACGGTCAAGTCGCTGGTGAAGGGCACTGTGCTCACCGCAGATTTTGAGGTGGGCGATACCATCGAGAAGGGAACGGTGCTGTATACCATCGACAGCTCAGACGTTGCTACCAGCGTGGAAAAGGCCCAGCTCGCTCTGGAGCAGGCGCAGCGCAGCTACGACGATACAGCCGATGCCCAGTATATCCGCAGTGTCATTGGCGGCACAGTGGCTTCCATCAAAGGTCAAGGCCGGTGACTACGTGACCGCCGGGCAGGAGATCGCCACCGTGCGGGACGATTCCAGCCTCCTGCTCACGCTGGAATTCCCGGCAGCGGATGCTTCGGGCTTTGCTGTGGGTCAGGCTGCAGGAGGTCATGCTCAACGGTACCTTTGAGACCCTTTCCGGCACGGTGCAGGCCGTGGCCGGCACCGATACCATCAGCAGCGGCAATCTGCTGGTGCGCACCGTGACCATTGCCGTGCAGAATAATGGCAGCCTGACCACCGCACAGGCGGCGTCGGCCTCCATCAATGGCGTCAGCGCGCTGGCCTCGGCCCGGTTCGATTATCAGCACCAGCAGACCGTCACAGCCACCACCAGCGGCACGGTGGCTGCTGTGTGCGTCAAGGAAGGGCACTGCCATTGAGGCAACACGGCCATCGTGCAGCTTTCCGGCACCGAGCTGAGCAGGCAGGTACAGTCCGCTGCCGATAGCCTGCTCAACGCGCAGCTTTCCATGAGCGATACCCAAAAGCAGATGGAAAACTACACCATTACCTCGCCCATCAGCGGCACCGTGATCCAGAAGAATGTCAAGGCTGGTGACACTGTGGGCACCGACTACACCAGCGAGACGCTGTGCACCATCTACGACCTGAGCTATCTGGAAATGACGCTGAATGTGGACGAGCTGGAGATCCTCTCCATCAAGGAGGGTCAGACCGTCACCATCACCGCAGATGCCATCTCTGACCGTACCTTTACCGGCGTGGTCACCAGTGTTTCAGCTGCAGGAACCACCACCGGCGGCACCACTACCTACCCGGTGACCATCCGCATCGATGACACCGGCGACCTGCTGCCCGGCATGAACGCCACGGCCGAGATCGAGGTGAGCAGTGCGTCCAACGCCCTTGCCGTTCCCAACGGTTCCGTGGTGCGCGGCAATTATGTGCTGGTCACCAAGGATTCGCCCAGTGCTGCCAATGCCGTGCAGGATATGACCGCACCGGACGGCTATGTGTACGTAAAGATCACCACCGGTACCAGCGACAACGATTCGATCGAAGTGACCGGCGGCCTGCAGGAGGGCGACACCATCGCCTACGATGCCAATGCTGCTGAAAAGCAGAACGCCAGCGACAGCATGGAATTCATGGTGGGCCCGGGCGGCGCCATCGCCTACGATGCCGACGCTGCTGAAAAACAGAACGCCAGCGGCAGCGGCGGGCACGGCGGAGGGAACGGAGGCCCCGGCGGCAGAGCGCCGGGAGGTGGCTTCTGATGAGTGCCCTTATTGAATTTGACACATGTGTGCAAGTATTACCAGATGGGCGATACCCTTGTAAAGGCTGCAGATCATATTTCGATGCAGATCAACAAGGGCGAGTTCGTGGCCATCGTGGGCCAGTCCGGTTCCGGCAAGTCTACCTGCATGAACATCATCGGCTGTCTGGATGTGCCTACGGCGGGCACCTATAAACTCAATGGCCGGGATGTGGGCAGAATGAGCCGCGATGAATTGGCAGAGATCCGAAACGAGCTTTTGGGCTTCATCTTTCAGCAGTATAACCTGCTGCCCAAGCTCAGCCTGATCGAAAACGTGGGGGTCCCGCTGGTGTATGCCGGAGTGCCGCGCGCGGAGAGCGTCACCGCCGTGCCGCCGCCGCACTGTAGCGGGTGGGCCTGGGCGATAAGCTCCGGAACAAGCCCAACCAGCTTTCCGGCGGTCAGCAGCAGCGTGTTTCCATCGCGCGGGCACTGGCAGGCCGTCCGGCTGTCATTCTGGCTGACGAGCCTACCGGAGCACTGGACAGCCACACCGGCCGTGAAGTGCTGAAAATGCTGCAGGAGCTGCACCGGCAGGGCAACACCGTGGTGCTTATCACCCACGACAACTCCATTGCCGTGCAGGCCCAGCGCATCATCCGGCTGGAGGACGGCCATGTGGTGTACGACGGCGATGCCCATGCACCCGAAGCCGTGGTGCAGCCCGGCTGTGGGATCTTTACGGAACAGGAGGGAGCCATCATGATCTATGAGACCTTCCGCGAGGCCGTCCAGAACATCTGGAGCAACAAGTTCCGCACCTTCCTCACCATGCTGGGCATTATCATCGGCGTGACGGCGGTCATCGTCATCGTGGGCCTGGGCAACGGCATGACCCAGAGCATCGCGTCCAGCTTTGCAGACCTTGGCACCAACATCATCAGCGTGCAGGTCATGGGCTACGGCTCCCGCTCGGTGGAGGTGGAGGATGTTTACAGCCTCGTGGATGCCCACCCGGATCTGTTCGAGGCGGTGTCGCCGACAGCCAGCATCAACGGCACCGTGAAGGTCGGCACCGACAGCTACTCCAACACCACCGTCAAGGGCGTCAGCGAGGCTATCTTGGGATGAGCGGCTACACCGTCCGCGTCGGGCGCGGCATCAACTATGTGGATCTGACCGACAACAAGAAGATCTGCGTTGTGGGCGACTATATCAGCCGTGTGGTCTATGGCGGCAACGCCGTGGGCCAGACCATCAAAATCGGAGCGGAGAAGTATACGATTGTGGGCGTACTGGAAGCCAAGATGACAGACCCTCGGATCAGGAGGGCAGCAGCGATGATATCGTTCTGCTGCCCTACACCACGGCGCTGCGCGTTTCAAAGACCAGCACCGCCAGCTCCTACGCCGTCACCATGACCAGCGAGGACAACATTTCCGAAGCGAAGACCGCACTGGAAAACGGCCTGCAGGAGCTGCTCAGCTCCGATAAGGGGCTACATGGTCACCAGCATGAGCGAAATGCTGGATATGATGACCTCCATGGTCAACATGGTCGTCACTATCCTCACCGCCATTGCGGCGATCTCCCTGCTGGTGGGCGGCATCGGCATCATGAACATCATGATGGTGTCCGTCACCGAGCGCACCCGCGAGATCGGCATCCGCAAGGCGCTGGGTGCCAAGGAACGGGTCATTCTGGGCCTGTTCGTCACCGAAGCTGCCACCACTTCGGCGTTTGGCGGCATACTGGGCATCGGTCTGGGCTATCTGCTCTCGGCACTCGCCAACAGGATCCTGCCGCTGGTCATGTGCGATATGAAATGACTGTGGCGCCGTCCCTTGGCTCTGTGGCTGTGGCCTTCAGCATTTCGGTGGGCATCGGTGTGCTCTTCGGCTTCCTGCCCGCAAAGCGCGCGGCACGGCTGAACCCCATCCCGCTGCGCTATGACTGATAACCCTCTCACCGACACGGCGCCGCTTGGCAGCGGCGTCAATGCCGGACTCTCCCGAAGGGCGAGCCCCAAATTATTTAAGGAGGCAACTATGAAAAAACGATTCCTCGCACTGCTGCTGTCGGTGTGCATCGGCGTGTCCGTGCTGGTGCTGCCGGCATCGGCAGCGGGCTGCAACACGGCGGTGCAGACGGCGGTGACGCTGGGCGCTTTCTCCACCGAGGAAGCTGCCGGGCTGAGCACGCCGCTCACCCGTGGGCAGCTGGCAAAGCTGCTGGTGGCCTTTTCGCCTACCACGATAACGCCAATACGCAGGGCAGCATCGGCACTCTATATACTGATGTGAACGGCAGCAGCGCTTATGCGCCCCTATATCCGCATTGCAGTGCAGCAGGGCTGGATGAGCGGCTATACCGATGGCTCCTTCCGCCCGAATCAAACCGTGACGCTGGAAGAAGCCTGCACCGCCGCTCTGACCCTGCTGGGCTACGATGTGACGACCCTGACCGGCGGCTTTCCGCGCAGCACAGCTGAACAAGGCAAACGCCATCGGACTGCGCGAGCAATCTGGGCTGCACGCAGGGCCAGACCATGACCTGGAAGAGGGCGCAGTGCTGCTGTACAATGCCCTTACCGCAAATACGGCCAGCGGCAGGTGTGTACGGTACCACCCTTGGCTACACGGTGACGAATGGTCAGGTGGATGTTTCGTCCATCCTGCTCAGCAATCTGGAAGGCCCCTTTGTGGCATCGGAAGGCGAAAGCCTGCCCTTTGAGCCGGAGGCCGTTTACTGCAACGACAGCGTGAGCACCAACGCCCAGCTGTCCGCTTATGATGTGTACTATTATAATGCCAGTGCAAAGACCGTGTGGGTCTACACCCGCAAGGCGGCAGGCCGCATCACGGCGGTGTCGCCCAGCGCCAGTGCACCCACATCTGTTACTGTGGCTGGCACCAGCTACACCATTGCAAGCTCCTCGGCGGCGGCACAGCTGTCCAGCCTGAACGGCGGCGGCGTGGGGCAGGTGGTCACCCTGCTGCTGGGCATGAACAACGAGGCCGTTGCGGTGCTGACCGGCGATGAAGCCGGACGAAGTATTCTACGGTGTAGTGCAGACGGCCACCCGCAGCCTTGTGGAGGAAAACGGCGCGGACGTCCGGCAGGCGGTGGCAGTCAAGTGCACCGACGGCGTCACCCGCACCGTGAATGTGGACAAAAGCCTGAATTACCCGGCAGGCTGGATGGTAAAGATCACGGTGAACGCCGACGGGTGAACAGGTGGAGACCATCACCAAAACCAGCACCTCCGGCACCATCAATGCAGACAGTACTGCTCTGGGCGAAACAGCCCTTGCGGACGGCGTAGAAATTCTGGATACGACATCGGAGGGTGTGGCTGGGACGGTAAGTCCCAGCCGCCTATCGGGGGTAACACTTTCTGACGCCGATGTGCGCTACTACACCACCAACGAAAACGGCCAGATCGACCGCCTGATCCTGAACGATGTGACCGGTGATCTGTGGACCTATGGCGTGCTGGATGATGTGAAGAACCTCATCAACAACACCACGACCACCACCAGCGGAACGACCTCCTCCGGCATGACGGTCAGCACGGCGATCAAAAAACTTACAGGGAACGACAGCACCACTGGCACGACCGGCACACCGACCACCACCACGACCACGACAGATGATTCCCAGATCATCAGCGATGTGGCCGAGATCGTGCTGCCCAGCACCGGCGACCTTTTGTGGGGCCTTGTGGACGGAAGCATCGGCAGCAGTGTGTGGGAAAGCGTGACCGGCAGCACCGATAAACTGGCAAGCTACCTGCTCAAACTGGGCGCCAACAATACCAGCGGCAGCCTGAGCACTGTGCTCAACTATCTGGGGAGCGGTGCAGATTACGTGTGCTACGTGAACGGCAAGCAGACGACCTACAAGACCAGCACCAAGTACCCGGTGCTGGCGGGCGGCATCGCCATTGGCACCAGCACCTCCGGTACGGTTAAGTCCATGACGCAGCTGCTGCCCGTGGTCATTGACAAGGTGGGTGCGGCCTCGGTCATGAGCGAAAACAAAAAGTACGAAACTGCCGACGATATGCAGGTGTATCTGTGGTATAAAGGCAC
>VOFC01006584.1_pt1 | contig 28609 bp, 39 predicted proteins | sample 5384161 | NCBI WGS metagenome assembly VOFC01 (sample SAMN12384722, study PRJNA508395) | human gut metagenome | isolation source: healthy gut B | host: Homo sapiens | reverse complement strand
ATTGCACCAAGCACGGCTGCGATTTGTAAAAATCCTATAAAATTCTATCGTTTCACGGAAGGTGTTATTTTATTGTTTATCTACACACTGAAGGTTGTGGCAAAAAATATATAATCCATGCTTAAAGACTATTTTAATACTTTTTGTATTTCTTTAGATTCTTATATACATTGAAGGGTATTGTGAAAAACTGTGTATTATTCACTATATTTGTTATTATAATATTTATTGTCATGTAAAAATTCATGATAAAATTTACTACAAAATTTTTCGAAAAATGATAAAATAGTCATATAAACCGAGTACGATTTATGAAAAAAGACTGTTTCATTCTGAATGTTACCGAGTGAAGCAGCCTTTTTTCTGTCAGATTTACTTCTAGTTTCTTTAGAATTATAAATTGAGGTAAAGGATATGAAACGAATTCAGAAAGCATGTCTTACACAAACGGTTGTTTTCTAATCATAATAGGGAGACTACTGCTTATGCGCGTAAATTGATCGAGGAGGAATATGAAAATACATAAAAAAAATTAGATGTACCCAGAACTAAATATCAACTTTTATCAGAGCATAAGAATGATGATGGTTCTATCGTCATTGAGATCAAAAAAGCAGTACAATAATTCTCCTGTTGGGGATTATCTAAATTAAGTTTAAATCTTTTAAAGGAACTCTATCGTTATGTATAAAAAAGGTAATTATGTCATAAAAATTCCTGAAGGTATTTGTGAAATTGAAGATGTTGGATGTCTTGATATATCTGGCGTGAATAAAGATAAAAGAATATTATGCATTAGCGCCGATCAATCAAAAAAAGGATCTAAGGTATATATTCCTGTAGATAACGTTCATGGTCGAATCCGAAATATTATCAGTAAAGAGGATGCCATAGCATTTATAAAATCTATGCCGGATATTGATGAAAAAGATATTCAAAATGAGAAAATGCGTGAACAGGAATATAAGGCCGTAATATTAAGCGGTGATAATGAAAAGATTGCAAAGTATTCTAAAATTAATATATAGCCGCAAGCAGGAACGTGCTGAATGTTCCGAAAGAACATATAGAGCAGTACATTGCTGGGTATGATTGAGGCATAAATAATTTTATTATAAAAAGGACACTTTTTGATCAAGTTTCAAAAAGTGTCTTTTTTATCATTTATCTACCATGACTTTACATCGTTTCTTATAGCAGGCAATTCCGTAGTTTAATATTGTTTCGTATCCTTCTTCTTCTAATTTCTGATCGTAGTGTTTTTCTTTTGATCTGTTTTAGTGCCTTTTTCGCATGCTTTGCAGAAATCTTTTAAGCGGTTTTCATCTTTTCTTGTGTTTTCCCTGTTGGGTAAGGTAGCCTGTTGCGAAAAGTACACTCAGAGATTTTCGATCGTGCTGTCCAGTTCGTTGTATGTTAGTTCTAATCTGATTTCTTTCTGGATTGCTTTTCCTTCAATTAATTGTTCAATTTCTCTTCTTGTCTGTTAGTTTGCTTTCTCTATAAAGCGTTTTACAACATAATTTCCACTTGTATTGATCCAGTATGGCTGTGGTGTCGCATCTGGTTCTACTTTTAATGCTCTGCAGTGATTGATCACATCCCATGGACAGTAGATATCTGTATTTCCGAAGCGGTAACCGTCATACCATTTCTTTGTTTGTTCGAAAATTTCAAAGAAATATTTTAACATACTCATATTTAAGGATTTTCCGAATCTTCTTGTTCTTGTGAATAGATTGACTAAACCATGTTCATTTAGTAATTGTTTTATCAATCCTGTTTTATCTACATAGTAATAGTTTTCTTTTTATCATATCTTCGAAGTTTTCAATTCCGATTGGAAGTTTTTTTGTATGAGGTTCCTTCCTTTCCGCATTTAATCTTACCTTTTGTTCATATTTTACTATCTGGTTATTTTATATGCAACGCAAAATAACACTTATCTTTAGAAAATCAAATAGGAAGATATGCCCATATTCCCATGACTATATCTTCTCAAAATTTTCTTTTTATTCCATTGTATCTACAATTTCTCTCTCATGGCGAATGTGCTTGCCTACTTCATTTGCAAATAGTTGGACGGAGATAAAAAAAAAGGCAATCAGCCTAAGGAATAGCTACCTTTGCCAAAATGAAATTAAATATTTCATAATGATATAGTTAGTTGTAAATAACTAATACTTAAGTGGAGGTAGGAATTAATGAAACAAATAATTAAAAAAGTGTTATCTATATGGTATGATATATCTACATTGGTTTCATTCATAAGATATCAGTCACTACAACGCGTATCTGTATGACTAAACGAAAACATACCTAATTCACCTATTAAAGTCAGAAGAAATATTTCGATCAATCACTATATATATTATATGACGATTGATAATCAAAATTTTTTGTTACATTGAAAATTCAAAAAATGATAAATGGAGATTGGGTTTTAATATTTAAAACAAAGTAGATGAAAATTATAATTGATCAAATCTACTGAAGAATATCAAACAAACTATCATATTTGATGAATCCATAGACAATATAGATAATAATGTGATGGCTCGTAGTACAACTAGTAGTTGGAAAAACATACTGAAAAATTTTCATTATCAAAAAACAAAATTAACCGTAAGAATTGCGATAATATCCTGAAGTTCCTTATATTTCTGTAAAATCTCCTGTACACCACGGGCAACTTCAAAGTGCTCCTGACCTACGATACGAGGATCAAGGATACGGGAGGTAGACTCCAGCGGATCAACTGCCGGATAAATACCAAGCTCTGAAATAGAACGGGAAAGTACGGTTGTTGCATCCAGATGGGCAAATGTTGTAGCCGGAGCCGGGTCAGTTAAGTCGTCGGCCGGCACATAAACTGCCTGTACGGATGTAATGGAACCATTCTTTGTGGAAGTGATTCGCTCCTGCAGGGCACCCATTTCTGTCTGCAGTGTCGGCTGGTAACCTACAGCGGAAGGCATACGGCCTAACAGCGCGGATACCTCAGAACCTGCCTGTGTAAAACGGAAAATATTATCAATGAATAAAAGTACGTCCTTACCGCCTTTATCACGGAAGTACTCTGCCATTGTCAGTCCTGTCAGACCAACACGCATTCTGGATCCCGGCGGCTCATTCATCTGACCGAATACCATGGTTGTCTTATCGATAACGCCGGATTCTGTCATTTCATGATATAAGTCATTTCCTTCTCTTGTACGTTCTCCAACGCCTGTAAATACGGAATATCCACCATGCTCGGTTGCGATATTACGGATCAGCTCCTGGATCAGTACAGTCTTACCTACACCTGCACCACCGAATAATCCGATCTTACCACCCTTCTGATACGGGCAGAGAAGATCGACTACCTTGATACCGGTTTCGAGAAGCTCTGTCTCTGTAGACTGCTCCGCAAACTGAGGTGCCGGTCTGTGGATCGGTTCATAGTCCACATCTGTAGGCTGTTCTTTATTATCAATTGCCTCACCTAAGACATTGAAGATTCTTCCTAATGTCTTTTCGCCGACAGGTACGGTAATCGGAGCACCTGTTGCGATCGCATCCATTCCTCTTACCAGTCCGTCAGTCGGTCCCATGGCAATACATCTGACAGTGTCGTCGCCCAGATGCTGTGCCACTTCTACAATGAGCTTTTCGTTTTCGCCACGCTCGATGCGAATTGCTTCGTTAATCTCCGGAAGGCTGCCTTCCGCAAACTTGATATCAAGTACAGCACCGATAACCTGCGTGATCTTTCCGATTGTCTGTTCTGCCATTGTTTTCTATTCACTCCTTTTTCTGTTTTCCTAGCTGATGGCCTCCGCACCTGCTATAATTTCGGTTAATTCCTGCGTAATAGTTCCCTGACGGGCTCTATTGTATTGTAAAGCCAATGAATCAATCATTTCTTCAGCGTTGCTTGTTGCTGAATCCATTGCCTGCATACGTGCACCGTTCTCACTTGCGACAGCATCTACCATTCCGCCAAAGATCAGACTTGTGATATATTTCGGAATGATCAGGTCAAAGTGCTTCCGTTTCCTCCGGTTCGAAGTTCATCGAGCAAGCTTATCGTCTGCATCTGTCTTTGTCTCCGCTGCTTCCGTCTCCTGCCCGCTGACCGGGAGAAGCTTTAAAAACTGCGGGATATGGACAACGGTATTTTTTTGAATGCGGTGTATGCCAGATAGATCTCACCGACCTCACCGTCTGAAAATGCTTTTCAGAACAGTGTCTGCGATATTCATGGCATCGATATAAACCGGTTCGTCGATCATATCGGAATAATCGGCAGCGATCTCATAACCGGCTCTCTCCAGTGCGTCTTTTCCTTTTTTACCGATCGCGTAAATCTTCAGATCTTCTTTTTCAGATCCTCATTCTTTGTGATCAGCTTTATGACATTGGAGTTGTAACCACCGGCAAGACCTCTGTTACTTGTGATGACAATGACTGCTTTTTTGCTGCTTTCACCGGCCTTTAAATAAGGATGATTGATCGTTCCGGCTTTGGCAAGCATGGATTTGACAGTCTCATACATGCATTCAAAATATGCCTTTGATTGTTCTGCACGCGTTTTGCTCTCTGCAGCTTAACAGTGGATACGAGCTTCATTGCTTTCGTGATCTGCTGTGTACTCTGAACAGATTCCTTGCGCCTTTTGATACTTCTCATTGAAGCCATGCGTGTTCACCTATTCTTTCTGCAATTTACTTAAACTGTGCCTTGAATTCTTTGATTGCCTTTACAAAAATCTGTTCTGTCTCTTCGGAAATTACCTTTTCCTCTGCAATGTTCTTTGGTACTTCAGGATACTTGGTATCCAAAAATTCAAAGAGCTCTGCTTCAAATCTTGTAATATCCTCAACCGGGACATCCAGAAGATATTTATTGGTTGCTACATAAATAATGATAACCTGATACTGTACAGGCATCGGCTTGTACTGAGGCTGCTTCAAGATCTCTCTGATTCTTTCACCCTGTGCCAGCTTTTCCTTGGTATCTGCATCCAGTTCGGAACCGAACTGTGCGAATGCAGCAAGCTCACGGTACTGTGCAAGCTCCACACGGATAGGAGCAGCGATCTTTTTCATTGCCTTGATCTGCGCAGAACCACCTACACGGGATACGGAAAGACCTGCATTTACCGCAGGACGGAAACCGGAGTTGAACATTTCTGTCTCCAGATAGATCTGTCCGTCTGTAATGGAAATAACGTTGGTCGGAATGTAAGCGGATACATCGCCTGCCTGTGTTTCGATGATCGGGAGTGCTGTTAAGCTTCCTCCGCCGTATTCGTCACTCATGCGGACTGCACGCTCCAGCAGTCTGGAATGCAGGTAGAATACGTCACCCGGGATATGCCTCACGTCCGGGTGGACGACGAAGGAGCAAAGAGAGTGTACGGTAAGCAGTTGCATGCTTACTTAAGTCATCGTACACTACGAGAACATCTTCTCCGTTCTCCATCCATTCCTCACCGATCGCACATCCTGCGTACGGTGCAATATACTGTAACGGTGCAAGCTCACTGGCTGTAGCCGCTACAACCGTTGTATAGCTCATGGCACCGAATTCTTCTAATGTTTTGACAAGGCTTGCTACGGTAGATGCTTTCTGACCGATCGCAACGTAAATACATTTTACGCCCTGTCCTTTCTGATTGATGATCGTATCGATCGCGATCGCCGTCTTACCGGTCTGTCTGTCACCGATAATAAGCTCACGCTGTCCTCTTCCGATCGGAACCATGGAATCAATAGCCTTGATACCTGTCTGAAGAGGTGTGTCTACACTCTTTCTTGTGATTACGCCGGATGCCACACGTTCGATCTGACGGTATTTGTCTGTCTGGATCGGTCCCTTGTCATCGATCGGCTGACCAAGTGCGTTTACGACACGTCCCAAAAGAGCATCGCCTACAGGTACTTCCACAACTCGTCCTGTTGTCTTTACGGTATCGCCTTCACTGATATTCTTCTGGCTGCCAAGAAGTACTACACCGACGTTGTCTTCCTCGAGGTTCATGACCATTCCGTACACTTCACCCGGGAATTCAAGAAGCTCGCCCTGCATTGCCTTTTCAAGACCATGCACACGTGCAATACCGTCTGCTACCTGAATAACAGTACCGACTTCCGATACTTCAAGCTCTGACGCATATCTCTTGATCTGATCCTTAATCACTGAACTTATTTCTTCTGGTCTTAAATTCATGGATCTTTCTGTTCCTTTCTAAATACTAGCCGGCTATGCCAGCTGAATTTTCATAAGCTGTTTTTTCAGCTCATTAAGCTTCGTTGCAATACTGCTGTCCACGACATGATCCCCGATACGGATCACAAGACCGCCGATGATAGCTGCATCTGTGCTGTAGTGCATCTCCATAGCGGTATATTTTGTCGTTTCAAGAAGCTTTTCTTCGATCTGTTTTTTTTCTGCCGGTCGGAAAGTGCGGCGGCACTTTTGACATAGGCTACACCAATGCCTTTTTCTTCCTTGACTGCATTCCGGAAATACTGCAGGATGCTGTCAAGATCCGCATAACGTCCTTTCGTGACGAGCAGTCTCAAAAAAGCCAACCAGCTCCTTGTCGATCCGTCCCAAAAAGACATTGTCGACAATTTCCAGCTTGTTTTCTTTATCGATTTTTGGATGATTCATTAATTTGAGAAGTCCGGATTTTTGGCAAGCACCTCGGATATGACATCGATCTCCTCTGTAAAGACATCAATCTTATCCTGCTCATTTGCCAGTTCAAACAACGCTTCTCCGTATGTCTGGGATACTAGCTTAGCCATGTGCTTTCACCTATTTCCTTTAATGTCTCGTCAATCAGGCCGTCGCTTACTGTTGTATCAATGTTAGCTGCCACAACCTTACCTGCCATTGCAGACGCGATCTGGATCATTTCCTTCTTCACATCATCCGCTGCTTTCTTCTTTTCAAGCTCAGCTTCCGCATTTGCTCTTGCAATGATACGGGCTGCTTCTTCTTTTGCTTTTGCAACGATATCCGCTTCATTTGCCAGTGCTTTCTGTCTTGCTGCACTTAAGATCTCTTCCGCCTGCTTGTCAATGTCGCGGATGCGGTTTTCATAATCTTCCTTCAGTGCGATAGCATCTGCCTTTTTCTGTCTGTGCTGTCTCAATATCATCCGCAATACGGCTTTGTCTGTCTGATAAGAACTTTCTGACCGGATTAAACAGGAAACGGGACAGAAACAGAAATAATGCAAAGATCGCAATGATCATCAGAAACGCATCATGCAAAAGCTGCCAGTCAAGATCAAATAATCTTGTCATACCCGCTTCGCTTTCTGCCAGTACGAAGGTCGTACTTAGTATCGTATTCAAGCCATTAGCCTCCTTTCATGATTTGTCCCGAAGGTCTTTATTTTGCTAACGGTTTTACGAATAATAACAGCATAGCAATAAGTAAGCCGTAAAGACCGGTTGTCTCTGCAACTGCCTGTCCAAGAAGCATGGTACCTGTAATATCGGATTTTGCGCCCGGATTTCTACCTACAGCTGCTGCTGCGTGACCTGCTGCAATACCCTGACCTACACCAGGTCCGATACCGGCGATAACTGCCAGACCGGCACCGATTGCTGAACAGCCTAAGATAAAGTTTGTGTTAAATTCCATGTTTTGTTTCCTCCTTAATTGAAATGAATAACTTTCTTTAATTGTCCCCAATCGCATCCGCTACATATGTCATTGTCAACATACAGAATACATATGTCTGGATTGCTCCTGAGAATAAATCAAAATAAACATGCAGCGCTGCCGGCCAGAAAACGGCAAACCATTTCAGCAGTCCATAAACCAGCGCCATCATGACAGTTCCGGAAAGCACGTTTGCGAACAAACGAAGTGACAAGGAAATCGGAACAGCCACATCACCAATGATATTGATTGGTGCCCAGAACGGCCACGGCTCACATAATCCTTTAATGACTCCGCTGACCTTCTGATACTTGAATTTGTTAAAATGAATGATTGCAAAAGTCATAACACCAAGCGGAAGCGTCACTCCATAATCCGCTGTCGGTGGCCGGAGCCCCAATAGTCCGGAAATATTGCTGATGAAAATAAAGATAAATATGGTTCCGATGTAATTGGCAAACTTTGATGCACTTTTGCCCATGGTACCTTTTACCATATTGTCCAGCATTTCCACAATGATCTCCACAACATTCTGGAAGCCTGTCGGCACATCACTTGCATGCTTCATTGCACGATTGGCACATAATGCAAAAATGCCAAGAATCAAAAATACAATGAGGACACATACATGTGTTGTTGTTATCCACACGGTATGACCAAACCACTTATAGGAAAAGACGCCATGTACCATGAAATCTACTTCCTGATCTGCGGATAACAAAATACCCTGACCCATACATTCACCTCCTGAATAATTTATGAGTAAACGGCTGTAAATACGCCGCTACTTTCAAACCCATGATGCCTAAAAAGGCTACGACCGGATTTCCGATACCGGAAAGCCATAAAGCAAATATCACCACAACGACGATCCCGTATCTGAGCAGATTATGCAGCTGCATCTTTTTCACCGCACCGCTTTCGCCCAGATCCAGTGCCATATTCAGCGACCACGCCATATGGACTGCCATGCCCATGGCACATAAAATACCGGTAAGAAGACCGATACTGTAAAATAAACGGTCTTTTACAAAAATAAGACCAACTGCCTCACAGACCACGCCATATAACAAAATACCGATCAGAAGATCCGGCAGTACATCACTTAAACCGTTTAACCAGTTTTTTAATTTCTGCATGTTTGCTCCGTTTCTCCCTCCGAAGAACAATATCTTGGTGAGCACCTCAGAGGTCTTCGGGTCGTCATCCACAAATGGCAGGAAAATTCGTCCGCGCCTCTGCGAATGAACCGGAAGTACATTGATCATCGGTCCTGCCTCCTGATGCACCACACCACTTCCCAGGTGCACCGTGTAGTTGGCACGCTTGCCATTTATAATTGCATGGTTCCTGGCAAATGATACATTTGCCAGTTTAAATAAAGGCATTGTAAATTCTGCTATGGCTTTTCTCATCTCTATTGTAGAGTGGGAGGTCTCCGGATCCACGCCACCGGCATGGGCAACGCTTACCGCCATATCCACATCCCTCATAACCTCTGAGAATATAATATCCGGAATGTCCTTTATCTTAAGATCCTTACCATTCCTTCTGTCTGTGAACACCACCCATTCAAGGGTAGGAGCCTCTATGTCTGACGGTGAGAACCAGTCTGCAAGAGCATAAATCCTTGCAACAATATTTTCCTTATAGTAGACCTTCTGCAAGCCTTCATCCACATCAGCAACCCAGTGTCTGGATCTTAAGCAGCCAAGAGTCTTCCTCGGCTGTATCTGATTTCCTGCATACCGGAGCGAATGTTCAAGTCCCAGCTCCTCTTCTGTCTTAACATACAGCTCTCTGAATACCTGCTTAAATGGCTGGACTATCTTCCGGGCAAATACATACTTCTGCACATCATGCCACACACCTGCCTTATACATATGAACCGGATGTGCCACAACAAGCTTTGTATCATCCGGCAATTCCATACATCCAACATCTATCATACTATCCGAAAGTCTATTGCTGTCTACATCTATTGTATTCTCTTCAGGTTCTGCATTATCTAAGCTCTTGCCCTTATCATTTAAATTCTTGTCTTCAACATTTATTGCATAAGCTCCGATCACGTTCAAACCTTCAAGAGTTGCAAATCCCAGCACACACTTTTCTCCCTGCACCTTAAATACCACTGCTGCCACCATATCACTGATAACCGGATTTTCAAGCATGCCCTTTATCTCTGCCCAGGTGTACACTTCCTCGCTCTCCATGGCATCCTCAAGCATTGCCTTTGTACGCCTTGCCTGCTCTGCCATCTGCTTCTTCGCCTCTGTGAGAGCCACAACATATTCATCCTTCTTAAGCTTGGCAGGCACAGATTTAAGCTGTTTGCCATTCTTCTCGCATATCAGGGTACATTTGCCGCCATCTCCCATTTCAAGCCACAGGGACACCTCGCCCACGTCATGAGGCTTGAAATAATCCGACATACCCTGTGCCACAAGGCTCTCCATACGGAGTATAAGTCTGGTCACATCCTGATAGCCCGCATTTATCGCCATATTCTGCAGAGCGATCTGTACTGCTGCCGACTCGCTGGCTCTCCTCTGGGCACCGAACTGCCTACTCTCCTTCTTGAACTTCTGTAGGAACATGTATCTGTCCCTGATCTGTGATTCATTATCAATAGGGAGTATTCCCACTGCCATAAGCAGATCCTTGTTACGCTTTGCCTCGATCTCAGCTATGAGCTCTGCCTCATTGTATCTGCCCAGGGCTGCGTCCGCATACTTTCTCGCCCTGGTATGCTTTGCTCCGTCTGAAATATACTTCGCCGCCTTATATATAAGGGTAAAATGTTTGTCACCAAGCTTCTCATACACCTCAGCAAACCAAGCCCTGTCAAAGGCTCCGTCGTTCAGCTCATCCACAGACAGCGGTGTGTATCTTGCTATCATGGCTGTCCTCTTATTGTCAAATGACTCGTTCATGTGTGCCATGAAGTAATAACAGCCCCCTGCGAATCCATCCCAGCCCAGATACTCTCCAACTATATCTATCCATTCCGGAGAATACATGGCAGCCTCCACCAGACGGGCTTCACTTATGTCTGTACCTGCAAGATAACTCTTAAGAGTCTCCGCATTGTCCCCAACTCCCGGCAGACATGACTGGAGAAGGTGCGAAAGACTGTTTTTCTTGCTTACCTTCATTCTGTTTCCGCCATAGCTGTAGCCACTGTTAAAATATGATGATCTCTCCAGAGTCTCCTTGCCCAGCGCTGACAATATCCTCACAAAGTATTCTGCTCCATATATTCTTGTAAGTCCGTATATATACCGGGAGAATTCCGTCTCCGTATCTCCCCTTGTAAGCTCAGCTTCCATAACCAGCCCGGACATGTCCTCATACAGCCCCTTAGCAATGTCAAATATCCTCTGATCGATCTCAGAAAGCTCCTTTGAAGGATCATGCAGAAGTATCCTTCTTATATTCTCGACTCTTCTCTGCTCAAGCCAGCTCCATTCATTGCGTCTGGTCTGCACCTGCCTGTCTCTTTCGGTAATGTACCTGATGATATCAGACACGCACTTAAGGTTAGTGTCCAGCGGATTCCCTTCAAATGCCATCTTGTACATATAATCCCTGGTTACGATTCCACGGCTGTATGCCGCAATGTAATCATGAAGAGTTGGTACCCACATCATTTCTCCAGTGTGTATCCAGTAGTAAGGCTCCCCCGGAACATTTGCCACATCTTCAGGCACGCGGAAACCATAGCACTCAGACAATGCATAATTATATGGGAACAAATGACGGAACTCTGCCTCATTTGCCGTGGCTGTATCCGAACCGTCTTCCACCTCAATAAAACAGATCTTCTTCGCCAAGGTAAGGTATCCTGTAAATTTCATGATCTGCTCATTCGTTATAACACCCCTGTGGTATACCCTGTTTCTCTCCTCTTTATCCGCCCTTGGACTTACCACACGGAAATCATACACCAGCTCGGCCTTTCTGGAGATAAGATAATCCGCTGCCACCACTGCCAGCTTTCTCATGTCGGGAATCAGCACATATTTGTCGTAAAGGTATGAAATGACTGTCTTTATCCGTGACAGATAGCCGTAATTGTACTGTTCCACCACATACTGTCCGCCGAACATATCCCCAATGAAGCTCTCGCAGTATTTCTTGAAATCCTCTCTGTCATTGTTGCATCCCTGCAGATAAGTGTATACCTGCACAAGCCGTTCCGGAGTCTGTATATTCTCCCTGTAAAAGCCTTCCCACAGCTCTGCAAATTGTATATTTCCATCTTCACTGTAAAGTCCACCGGACTCCCCAAGCATACGGATCTCCCCGATCCTGTTGGTGTACTCATCATTCTTGTGCTCCTCTATCAGTGCGTCAAGCTTCTTTATGATCTCGTCTGTCTCTGAAACAGCTTCTGTCTTGCCTGTGCCAAGCTTCGACTTTAACCTGGAAAATGCCCCCGCAAGCTTTCCTGTATCTCCACCGATCTTCCCCATGGCAATACCGCTGTCAGGGAAATATCTTTTGTATACTTCCTTGCAATCCTCAAGATATGCCGCGTCAAATACCGGTTCGTAGGTTTCATTTACATCATAAAGACCGTATCCCCTTTCTGCATCCGGCTTATTCTCCCCGGTATTTATTATTTCATTTATAAGGATCTGTTCCTTGGTGCTTACTCTTGAAGCGGCGTGCTCCATGGTATCAATATGCTTGACACACCTAACAAATAATTCTTTCCTGTCCTCATCCTTCTTTAACTGCAACAAAAGATCAAGCCCCGCAGTCTTCTCTTCCTTAGGATCTGCAAGAAGTCTTCCGATAAGCTCATACATGCTGTCCCCATCCATCTTATAGAGTATAGACAGCACCGTATCCCTGACGTCAGCCTTCTTATACTTGAGCATATTCTCAAGCTGTGTATAATTATCCGGTGAAAGCTCCATGTTCTTAACAAGCTCGGCAGCCTTCTGTCTGGTAAATGTTTCCTTGTCGGCTACAGCCTCCAGGTCATTTTCTTTTATCACCTGAAAAAGTGTCATAAATGCCTGCGCAGTTCCGTAATCCATATTTTTCACAGATTGATTGACGAAGCCCTTCCTGCAATCTCGCCGCAAGAAGAAGTTTTCCGACAGCCTCATAAAGCTCCGTATTCTCGCTCATGAAAATACCACGGAGCATACTTGTTGTCAGCTTTGTCTGCGTGCCTTCACCAAGCAGCACATCCAGCAGAAGCCTGATAAGTTCCTCATTGCCCCGGTCAAGCTCTGCGGCGATCCAGTATTCCGATACAGCACTGTAGGCTGCAGCAGCACATTTATTCCGGTAAAAACACAGCTTGTCCGCAGGCAGTTCTTCTTTATACAAAGGACACAATATCTGCCTGATAGATGCCCATCTCATGGTATGCCTTTAAAATGCGGAAGTATCTGTCCAAAAATGTCGTATACCGCTTTGTCCGCATCGTTCTCCTGTAGTAGGACTCACTGACCTGCCATTTTATAATACTGTCTACAGAAACATAAAAATCCTCCAGCAGCGCATCAGGCAGCCATTCGGGCATATTTTTTAACTCTTTTCTGAAGAACTCGGACGGACGGGCTCCTTTCTTTTCAAGAAAGGATCTAAGCCGCTTACCGATCACTGTGGAGGACACACTTCCTCTATATTTGTCACTTTCATCCAGCACCTGTCTTACCTGCTCACTGTAGCTATTTCTAAGCTCCCGCGAAGCCTTATCAAATGCCTGTCTAACCTCTTTTGCAACCTTCTTCTGCTCTTCCAGCTCTTGTCTTGTTTTCTTACCTTCTCCCATGTATAGCCCCTTTCACATCTTTACCACATTCTGCCTGCCAGCATCGTCAGGCGGATAAATGTAATTTCGTTACCCTCTGCAAACTCCACTTTTTCATCCAGATTTTCCAGTTCTCTGTCTCCCAGAAAGACACGGAACAATCCATCCTCAAATCCCTGTACCGCTGTCTCGATCGCCTTTTGTACATCCGGCTTCTTTTCCCCGTATACGATCCCGAATGCAATCTTACCGATCTGTGACATATCCTCGATCTGCTCCTTGGAAAGCACCGCCTCGCCCTTGTCCATGCGGTCTATATAATTGGCTACACAGAGCTTTACCGTTTCTCCGATCAGCTCCCGCAAACTCTCCGGTGCTTTCTCATAAGAAAATGCCACCTTATCTACCATGTTTTTACGCTTTCCAAGCTGCTTCATATTGATATACAAATGCATATGTTTTCTCCTATAATAAAAGACACATTGATACCTGGAATCCCCTGAATATCCAGCAACGGAACTCACATAAACTTTTTAACATATTCTTCCGTCCGATCCAGATTCTCTGCAATCTCTGCAATTGATTTACCTTTTTGCAGCCATTTGGTGATCAGTTCTTTGTCCCGGTTCTGTTCACCCTCATTCCGCCCCTTTTTTCTTCCCTGCTCATATCTCTGATCCATTTTCATTTCTATCGTCATATAATTCTCCCTCCACTTGGAACATCAGCCCATGCAAATTTGCCTTTGGCAAATGGGCTGATGCTGCATATCAAGTTTTCATAGAAAACTTGATACATTTATCATTATCATCCCTTATCAGTTCCACTTCATTCTGAATATTTTCTGTATAGGAATCTGTTGGCTGCCCGGTTTTGAAGTAATCAAGCAGTTTCGTTGTATCCTCACTGATTCCTTCTCTATTTCCTTTTATATTTACAAAATACGTTCGCCGCTTATCCGCAAGCACCAGTTCCTTATTTTCCTTACATGTTGTCTCAAATGCAGATCTGTTTCTTCCGTTGTCTGCATTTCGATATCATACACATTACCATCGCTATCTTTGGCATAAATGTCGATACGGATTCCCTTTCCGATAAAGGTTGTTTTCATCGACTTCTGCGGCTCTACAACCTCAATCTCGATCAGTTTGATCTGTAGGATTCTCTGAAGCAGTTCCTTACATTTTTCCTTATCCCGGAATACCGTGCCAAACATGAAATCATTGGTGATACCAATCTCATCAAAATTGATCGTCTCCGTTTTGCCTTTTCCTGTCCCCATATCCGATACGACAGTTTTTCGTTTCTGTGTCATATGACCTCCTTTTCTGTAAGCAATGCTTACCCAGAGAGGTCTGTTATACTTTGAAACCTCTCTGCTATTCATTTGTTTGTGGAATTTAAGCAGTGAAGTTTCTTGAAACGTTTAGATATATGATAGTAACTAGTCAGAGTTACCTATCATGAAATAGAAAATGGGATGGCGAGCCATCCCATATAAAATATGCTTTTGACTTTCTGCTTGCAATCAGTTTAGCATACATACCAAATGCAGACAACCGCAAATATACTATTACCTAACTCTTAAATTCATGCGCTGTTTTCATAAAGATCAGTTCTACCATAGCAAATAGAAGCAGAGAAATAATCAATCCTAATATATTCCAAAATGTAGATTGTACAAATAGACCTATGCCTATCGGCAAAAGCGCAAGACATCTTGCAATCCCCTTACACCGACTGAATTTTTTGTTAATGGAACGCGTCATATTCTTGCCACAATTTTTACAATCCGGATGTATCAAAACCTTGATAGAATACTGCTGCTCGCCGCAGCAATGCGGACAGATCATTTTCATTTCAAATTCCCCCTTAACTATATAAAACCTGTTGACTCGATATTTGAATAGAATTGTTAATACAAAACAGGAACATCCTAGGATAATCAATCCCTAGTAAAAGATATGTCCCCCGATCTGCTGCCCGGTCAGCCCCGGGATCGGGGTACGGAAGAACAGACAGTTTCCGACCGGTGAAGCACCTGCCATGGCATCCTGCGCTGCCTGATAGCACGATTCATTTGCACCTCTGGCAAGCACCAGTGCAAAACGTCCGCTGCCGACAGGAGAAAACTGCTTCTTCTGCATGATAACCTCCAGCACTGTAGATGGGAATAACGGACTTCTGACACGGTTCAGGACAACTGCGCCGACTGCCACCTTTCCGGTATAGCTTTCGCCGCCGGCCTCACACTCAATGATCGCCGCCATCAGATCCACATCACCGCTCGCAAACAGCACATCCGACAGATCCCTGTTGACCATTGCCTGCGACTGCAGGGACATGGCAAGCTCTTCCTTATACTGCTCCTGCAGTGTTGCGATATCACTTTCCTTCTGTGCGATCTCCTGCTCGTAAGCCAGTGCTTCCTCTTCTTTTTCCGCGATCTGATCTAAATACTGGCGTACATTCTCACTTGTTTTTTTAACATCCTCATACAGTCCTGTTGTGCTGGCATTTGCTTCCTGCTGCAGCATTTCAAGCGTTTCCTTATCCTGTTTGAGTTCCTTTTCCTTTTTTGCGATCTTTACCTGCGTATCTGCATATTCCTGCAGCATTTTGCGGTCATACTGGTTGATCATCTCAATATAATCAGCCTTATTGAGCAGGTCCGAAAAGCTGGATGCAGAAAGAAAAACATCCAGATAAGAAGTGTTTCCCTCTTCATATAAAAACTGGATCCGCTGCTTCATTTCTTCATATCGTACCTTCTGCTGCTCTTTAGCATCTGCAATCGTTTCCTGCGCCTCGGTGATTGCATTTTGCTTCTTCTCGATGATCTCATCAATTTCCAGAAGCTTACTGTTAGCCTTCTGCAACTCTTCATTCAGATTATCCAGATAGCTTTGCAGACTTGCCCGGTCTGTCTGCAGATCCTGAATACTGTCATTTGCTTTTTCCAGTCCGTTTTCCGCCTTCGCCTTATCCCGCTGTGCCTGCTCAAGCTGCTGCCCCGCCGTTGCATAGGTATACAAAGGACGCCCGATCAAACAACCGAGCGTCAATGTTGTAAAAGCTATCCATTTTTTCCAGTTCTTACAAAATGTCATCTGCTACATCCCTTACAGGTCAAGTTCTATTTTTCTGCCGGTTCTTTCATACCGGTAATATACCACGCCTGCTGCGTCAAACATCTTTTTCGATGCGATATTCATCGGCGTTCCTTCGTATTTATCGCAGTCATACACAACCGTTCTGATTCCCGCCTGTATGATCGCTTTTGCACACTCATTACACGGAAACAGGGATACATACAGCTTTGTACCCTCCAGACTGCCACCGCGGTAGTTGAGAATGGCATTCAGCTCACTATGCGTGACAAAAGGATATTTTGTCTCAAGCGCATCGCCTTCTCTGTCCCACGGAAAATCCTCATCGCTGCATCCATTCGGGAATCCGTTATATCCCATGGAAAGAATACGATTGTCTTTTCCGACAATACAGGCTCCCACCTGTGTATTCGGATCCTTGGAACGCATTCCCGACAACACGGAAACGCCCATAAAATATTCATCCCATGAAATGTAATCTTTTCTCTTATGATTCATAGTTTATCCCATCCGTTTTCCTGACAGATCCACATATACAGCAGATAGTGATCCTTTTTACCCTCGCATCGTTTATGACATGAATATCACTTACTTTGTTCCGAAAATTCTGTCTCCTGCGTCGCCAAGTCCCGGTACAATATAGCAATGATCATTTAACTTTTCATCAAGCGCACCAATGTAAATATCCACATCCGGATGTGCTTCCTGCATTGCTTTTTACCCCTTCCGGTGCTGCAATGATACACATAAAGTGGATGTTCTTGCAGCCCTTATCCTTCAGCATCTGAATGGCTGCTACAGAAGAACCGCCTGTTGCCAGCATCGGATCGACTACAAAAACTTCTCTCTGTGCACAGTCTTCCGGAAGCTTACAGTAATATTCTACCGGCTTTACCGTAACAGGATCACGATACAGACCGATATGTCCCACCTTTGCAGCAGGGATCATTTCCAGCATACCGTCTACCATGCCAAGTCCCGCACGCAGGATCGGTACAACAGCCAGCTTCTTACCCTTCAGTTCTTTTACAGTTGTCTTGCAGATCGGTGTCTCGATCTCCACATCTGCAAGCGGCAGATCTCTTGTTGCCTCATAGCACATCAGCATTGCGATCTCGCTGATATTCTGTCTGAAATCTTTGTTCCTGTTTCCTTTTTACGGATAATACCGATCTTGTGCTGGATCAGCGGATGATCCATAACAACAACTTTACTCATACTTTTATCCTCCTGTTTTGTAAATTCTTCATTTCATTTGTGCCTTTGCTTCACTTTTTTACAATGTATTTCTCCAAAACGCAAGTACACAGCCTATTATGCCTCGATCTGATCAATTCTTCTCTGATGTCTTTCTTCTCCCGAAAATTCTGTTTCAAGGAAGGTATCGACGATGGAAAGTGCCAGATTCGGTCCTACGATCCCTGCTCCCATTGCCAGTACATTGGCATCGTTATGCAGTCTTGTCAGCTTTGCGGAAAGTGTATCCGCACAGAGTGCAGCACGGATTCCCTTTACCTTATTGGCTGTGATGGAAATACCGATCCCCGTTGTACAGATCACGATTCCTTTCTCACATGTCCCATCCGCCACCGCGTTAGCCACTGCTTTTCCGTAAACCGGATAATCGCAGGAGCTTTTATCGTAGCAGCCTACATCCTTTACTTCATATCCTTTTTCTTTTAAATGTGCTATCACAGCTTCCTTCAGATCAAATCCGCCATGATCACTGCCTATTGCTATCATCTGTTTCCTCCTGATCTGCATCTATTATTTTATGACCTGCTGCCTTCAGCAGCCTGTTCATAACAGCCTGTCCGATCCCTTTATCCGAAAAGCCTTCCGTATACATGAAGTCCATTCCTTCATCATCAAACTCACGGAGCATCCGGAAAAGGTCCTTTGCGATCTGCGCAAGATCATCCCTGTTTCCCGTTACCTTAACGGAATCCGCCTGATAGGCGCTGCCATCTTCCCCTGCAGCGATCACGCCGACTTTATATCCCTGCGCACGCTTTTTATCTACTTCCTGCTGGAGCCGTTTTCTGACATGATCAGCCTGTCCGCTGATGATCGTCAGCTCACCCTTTGGCGCATAATGCTTATATTTCATGCCCGGCGCTTTCGGCTTTGCATTTCCGCTGACACTGAACATGGTCGGATCCTGCAAAAGCTCCGGCAGAATTTCCTGCATCATTTCATAGGTCACATAGCCCGGTCTGAGGATCATCGGTTTTTCGCCCGTTACATCCACGATCGTGGATTCCACGCCGATCCCGACCTGTCCGCCATCCAGCAGCATTTCGATCTTTCCGTTCATATCCTCATACACATATTTCCCCAGCGTCGGAGAAGGTCTGCCTGAGGTATTGGCACTTGGCGCTGCCACAAAGCCGCCCGCTGCCTCAATAAAAGCAAGTGCTACTTTGTGATCCGGGAAACGCACCGCAACCGTATCCAGTCCGCCGGTCGTTTCTTTGGGCACCAGATCCGTCTTTTTGAAGATCATGGTCAATGGACCCGGCCAGAACTTTTCTGCCAGCTTTTTAGCATTTTCCGGGATCTCGGCTGCGATCTTGGAAAGATCCTCCAGCCTGCAGATATGCACGATAAGCGGATTATCACTCGGTCTGCCCTTTGCCGCATAGATCTTGCGGGAGCTGTCCGGATTCAAAGCATCCCCGCCCAGTCCGTAAACTGTCTCTGTCGGGAAAGCAACAAGACCGCCGTCCCTGATGATCTGACCAGCCTGCCTGATCGCTTCTTCATTCCATGTATGCTCTAAATCTTTGATCCACTTCGTTTCCAAATGACTCATTCCTTCTCTGCCGGATGAGGGATTTTGCTGCCTCACCGTAATTCTGCTTTAGTATAGCACATTTCCCCCTGCTTTCAAACTATCTGCGCACACATTTCCGCACATTTTTCCGTTTCCGTATCAGGGTATCAGGCTGACGGCGCTTTTTGCATACCGCTCACATATTGCATCACGGCCATGGCAATATGAAATGCAAGGCGCTCCTGATATGCGCCTGTCACAAGCTTATCTGCCTCTGCCTGATTGGACAGGAAACCGCATTCCACAATGATCGTCGGAACAGTCGATTTTTTCAGCAGATAATATGTATTGTTACCCTTGGGCATCCGTTTATTGTCAGGATCCACGCCCCTGATCAATTCCTGCTGCATGATCTGCGCCGCTTCCTTTCCGGCCTCGGAAGTCTCATAGTAAAAAACCTGTGCGCCACACACGCCTTCCGCCGAATAGCTGTTCTGGTGGATGCTGACCGCCAATGCTGCACCGGACGATTCAATGAGTGCGATCCGGTTTTTCAGATCCTCCACCTTTTTACTTCCCTGATTTCCTGTATACAGACCTTTATCTTCATTTCTCGTCAGAATGACATGATAACCGTTCTGCTGCAGCAGTCTTGCAAGACGCATGGTGATCTGCAGATTGACATCTTTTTCCAGCGCACCGTTGATTCCGATCTTACCGGGATCTTCCCCACCATGCCCCGCATCCAGCACAATGACCGGCTGCTCACCTCTCTTTTCCTGCTGCATGGTATAGATCACTGCTGTCCTCGCCAGATAATACATTGAACACAAAAGGCAGATCGCCATGATCACAGAAATCAGCTTGTTTTGCACGTTGGCCTCCACATACGATGTAGCTTTACTACATTCTATGCCAAGCTGCTCTGTGTTATGACTTTCTGCCTTCTTTTTATTCCGTCACGATTTCCTCAAGCGGCGCCTGCTCATCCGCCGTATCAGTCTGTTCTCCTGTATTTTCCGTATTCTGCACAGTTGCTGTCTCATCCGGGACCACCGGATCTATGGCAGCTTCATTCTTCACATAATTTTCTATCAGTGTCCAGACATCCGGTGTTTCCAGTCCCAGCTTCCATTCCGCAATACCGCCAAGCTGATAGGCCGACATCACCTGCAGCTTTGCTTCGAGACTCTTTGCATTTTCCAGCCAGATCTGATAGGTCACGCCATCCGCTTCAAAGGTCGCATAATCCTGACAGGTCGTTTCATCCCACGAAGCTGCCACGCCATATTGTGCCAGATAATTCGCCGCTGCAGACATGGAAAGCGCCTCACTTGTCAGGCTTTCTCCCCATTTCCAGAGTCTTGTGTAAAAACGGAACCGCATTGATCACTTTTTCCTGCGGTACGGCAGAAACCGTATTCTCAATGCCCTGCTGCACATAACCGATCGAAGCCACACTGCCCGCTTCCGCAGAGCCCGCATAGTGTTCATCATATCCCATGATAACCACATAATCTACAACCGTTCCCTGCTCTTTTCTGTCATAATGCGCTGTATAGCCTGTCGGTACATAATTATCAACCGAAAGCACGATCTGATTCTTCCGACAGCTGATGGAAAGTTCGCGTAAAAACTGCACATAATCGTTACCCGCACTTTCCGGAACCTGCTCAAAGTCAATATTGATGCCATCAATCCCCATCGCCGTAACCGTTCCTACAAGCTGGGAGATCAGATTTTTCCGGTTTGTTGTCGTTCCAAGAATCTGCGCGATATCCACATCATTGGTAAAATTATCGATGAGTGCCCACACCTCGATCCCGCGGGCATGCATCGCATCCACATAAGTCTGACTTGCAATAGAAGTAAAGTTACCGGCATTATCATTTAAGAAGAACCACGTCGGAGAGATGGTATTAACCGCCTTTGTATTTGCCAGCAGTCCTTCCACACCATCATTGGCGGCGGCATTTGTCACCTGATGCCATACCATATTGATCTTGTAATCTTTATGGATACTCGTATATTCCGGGATCACGTAACTGATCGGTACTTCTACTGCCTGATCCTCCGCTGCTTCCAGACGCTTATTTTCCACATAACCGATCACTGCATCTGCTGTTTCTACCTTGGACCAGTTTTCCATTTCCTCCAGAACCGTTACCTGGCTGCCTGCATCCTGCTGCTCTAAAATATCACTTTTGATACCGCCCTGATACCGGACTGCGGTCGCTTTTTGGATCACTGCTGTCTGATGCGTTACATTTTCCGTATAGATCTGTAATCTATGTGGTGCTTCATACACATTGCAGATAAAATTAGAAGTTCTCCATAAAGCTGAGGGATACATATGGCACTTCATCCTGCAACACAAAGATCGGGCATGTATGCTCAGCAGCTTCGCCCGAAACCGTATAAGTTTGTCGAATCAAGCGGGATCTCATACAGATCAGTGCTGTTGTATAAAGCAGCAGTTTTTCATTCATGTCATAATAAAATCTGCTGTTTAACTTTGCTCCTGTACAAAAAGACAAAAGGGCAGATAATCATTGCCGTCTATATTGGCAGCCTTTTCCTCTGCCACCACATCTGCCAGAATGATCGGAACCTGACCTTCTTTTTCGATTCCGTAGTATCGGGACAGATCCATTGTTTCCTTGGAATAGGAATATTTCTCATATAATTTGACACCGACTGCGCCCACAATGATCAACGCCATCAAAACGACTGCGATCACAGCGGGAAGTATTTTCTTTTTTTCCATCTTGTTCTCCTTTGTCTGAATCCCACATTCGGTTTTAGTATACCAAACTATATAAAATGGGACAAGTGTACACATACGATTTACACAGAGGGGCTGTTTCATCTGTCACTTGTCCCATTTGAGATATTATCTCATGGCTTTATTCTTTTTTAATCCAGTCGTACCTGACCTCCTTTATACCACCGGATGCATCCATAACATAATCTGCCATAAAGTTGTCCGTATGATATCTGTCCGTTTCTCTCAGGATATCTTTTCGCTCCGGTACTTCGATCGTCGAAAAGCAGTCCTGCAGCTTTTGCATAACCTGAAACTGTACTTCTATCCGATCCAGCATTTGCGTAAGCCTCTGCCCTTGATCTGACATAAGCATTTGTCCTCCTGTTGCTTTCTTTTCATGCACCCGATCCCCCAAAAGGAAAATTTACTGTGATATGAATAATAATTCCGGATCGTGAATCATATTTTTAAATTATGGTGATGATAAAGAATAGATTACTAAGAGATGACATCGGACGCGCACAAAGACATAAAAATAAATACTGTAATATTGAATTATTTGTTTGAAAATTTATATTGGAAAATAATTTGATAAAACACGTATGTGCTTTAAAGACAATCGATATCCGATCACGATATCAATTCCATATTGTCTGACGATGCGGATCGCATCTGAACGAAATCCTGTAAGATCATGCCCCCTTTCCGGTGCATACTGCGTCGGATGGCATCTCTTATTGACATGATTATAAAAGAAGACCTTTTCTTTGGCAATAGAAAAGTTAAAATTTTTATTAAATTAGTTGCCTGAGAGGTAACTTCTATTGACTAAAACCGACATAAGATATAAGATACTTGTACAAAAGAAACAAGTATTTTCAGTCGTTTGAGGTCGATTTTTGAATAAAATCAGATAAGGATGTGATAATATGAAAATCGAAAAAGTAAATGACCATCAGATCAGATGTACCCTGACAGGTGCAGATCTTGCAAATAGAGAGTTAAAGATCAGCGAGCTTGCCTACGGCAGTGAAAAAGCCAAAAACCTGTTCCGCGACATGATGCAGCAGGCATCTTTTGAATTTGGTTTTGAGGCAGAGGATATCCCGCTTATGATCGAGGCAATTCCGGTCAATGCGGATTGTATCGTACTGATCATCACCAAGGTAGAAGATCCCGATGAGATCGATACCCGTTTTTCCAAATTTTCTCCTTCGCTCAGTGCAGAAGATGATGCTGCAGAGGATGATATTACAGATCATTTTTCCGATGATGTCTTAGATCTGTTCAGAAGATCAAGAACAGCACCGGTGCTGTTAGCAACACGCAAAACGAAGAACCGCAAACAGCTGCTCCGCGTATGCTGCAGGCGGGTCTGAATCATCTTTGCACCTTCTCCCGCATCGTAAAAAGATGCTTATACCGCAGAAAGTGCTTTATACAAGGATCCGGAAGCAATGCAGTATTGTCTGGTTCTCACAATGGGTGATATGTCACAGCAGCAGTTTGGAAAGATATGCAATATTGCTTCAGAATATGGATCGATCCAAAAGGTAGAACCGGCCAGAAGCGCATATCTTCAGGAACATTATGAAGTGCTTGTTCCCCAGGATGCGGTTAGTGCTCTTGCCCAGATCTAAATCGACTGTAAATGCTTATTCTATTGTAATTTATCATATTTAGCGTAAAAAGGGCGTGTGAAAAAACTTTCGTTTTTTTCACACGCCCTTTTTCATGTCATGAATCAACAGATTCTTTATTTTTCATTGATCGCTTTCATCAGCGCATCAATATCCATTCCGTGAACCATGGCTGCTTCTTCCAATGTCTCGCCCTGTGCGGAAGGACATCCGATACAATGCATACCGGCTTCCATCAGGATCGGGATAACACCCTGGTCGATTCTGATGATCTCACCGATAGTCATATCCTTTGTTATCTGTGCCATTTCTTATCCTCCTTTATCCTATCATGCAATTTTTATTCTAAAATAGTATACCCTGTCTGTCGTTTTTTTAGCAACGGCTCTTTATTTTTTCTTTCCGAACAATCTTACCAACTTTAAAAACAGGTTGACGAAATCAAGGTACAGCTCAAATGCACCCATCAGTGACAGGCAAAGCACATTGCTGTCATTTGCCATATATACATTTTCCTTGATCTTCTGTGAGTCATAGGCCGTCAGTCCTGTGAAGATCAAAACGCCTACGATACTCAGTGCAAAATCTACCATTGATCCGCGGAAGATAAACATATTAAAGACGGTTGCAAGGATCAGTCCCCACAGAGCCATTATCAGGATATTGCCCATTTTTGTCAGGTCTTTCTTTGTAACCAGTCCGTAAACTGCCATGATCAGGAACATACCTGCTGTCAGCAGAAATACCTTTACCAGCGAGCTGCCTGTATAGATCATGCAGATAACAGATAAAAAAGAACACCCGTCAGATACGCATATATGGTATAAAGAATACCGGCAAGAACTGCATTGTTCTTTGAGATTGCCCAGTTGGAAGCAAAAACAATACCCAGCTCACCAAAGTACGGCAACACTTCAACTCTCTTGACATTTTTAAGAGTTTTTATAAAATCGGCAAGACGATACAGATACTCGTCATAGTCGCTCCTCTGCGGAACAAGTACATGGCGAATCCATACGGGTTTACCCATATCCGAAAGTTCTCTTGCCATTTGCAGAATATTAACATTAGTATGCCCGGTAAGAATTTTGTGCTGTTCATCATCAATATGCTTAATATCGAGTAACAACAAATCCGTATATTGCATAAGCTCTTTCCACTTTGAGTAGTAAGGTTCTTCTGTAGTAAACGGGTTTCCGCTTGTATCAAGCGTTGTATTTATACCGAGCTTTTTTGCCTTTTTAAAAAAGTCAATAAGAAAATCAATCTGTAAAAGCGGCTCTCCTCCACTAACTGTAATACCGCCCTCACTTTTCCAGTAAGGGCGATATGCGATAGCTTTTTTAAGCAATTCTTCTGCTGTGTAAGGTGTACCCTTACTCATTTGCCAGGTGTCGGGATTGTGGCAGAACTGACAGCGCATTGCGCAACCGCTCAAAAATACTACATATCTTACACCCGGTCCGTCAACAGAACCAAAGCTCTCGAGTGAGTGGACATAGCCGACTAACTCTTTATTTTCCATTATTAAATCACATTGACTTGTGGCAAGTTCTTGCGATTACATCCAGCTGCTGCTCTCTTGTAAGGTCAATGAACTTAACAGCATAACCCGATACACGGATTGTGAAGTTAGCGTACTCTTCCTTCTCAGGATGCTCCATAGCATCGATGAGCTTTTCTGTACCGAATACATTTACATTGAGGTGGTGTGCACCCTGATCAAAGTAGCCGTCCATAACATTTACGAGGTTGTCAACACGCTCGTCATCGTTGTGACCGAGAGCACCCGGGTTAATTGTCTGTGTATTTGAAATACCATCAAGTGCGTACTCGTAAGGAAGCTTAGCAACAGAGTTAAGTGAAGCAAGAAGACCGCTCTGCTCTGCACCGTAAGCTGGGTTAGCACCAGGTGAAAGTGGCTCGCCTGCTTTTCTGCCGTCAGGAAGTGAACCTGTAGCCTTACCGTATACAACATTTGATGTAATTGTAAGGATAGATGTTGTAGGCTCTGAATCTCTGTATGTGTGGCAGTATCTGATCTTGCTCATAAACTTACGGAGAAGGTTTACAGCGATTTCGTCTGCTCTATCATCGTTGTTGCCGTATCTTGGGAACTCACCGTCGATCTCGAAGTCAGTAGCAATACCGTCTTCATCACGGATAACCTTAACCTTAGCATACTTAATAGCGCTAAGTGAGTCAACTACATGTGAGAAACCTGCGATACCTGTAGCAAATGTACGACGGCAGTTAGTATCAATAAGAGCCATCTCGGCAGCTTCATAGTAATACTTGTCGTGCATATAGTGAATCATATTAAGTGTACCTACATAGAGGTGAGCAAGCCAATCCATCATAGCGTCATACTTCTTGATAACCTCATCATAGTCAAGGTATTCAGAAGTAATCGGTCTGTATTCAGGACCTACCTGTACCTTTGTCTTCTCATCAACACCGCCGTTGATAGCGTAAAGAAGACACTTAGCAAGGTTAGCACGAGCGCCGAAGAACTGGATTTCCTTACCGGTTTCTGTTGCGGATACGCAGCAGCAGATTGAGTAATCATCGCCCCATACAGGACGCATTACATCATCGTTCTCGTACTGAATTGAGCTTGTTGTAACTGAAATATGAGCAGCATACTTCTTGAAGTTCTCCGGAAGTCTTGAAGAATAAAGAACTGTGAGGTTTGGCTCAGGTGAAGGTCCCATATTCTCAAGTGTGTGGAGGAAACGGTAGTCGTTCTTTGTAACCATTGAACGGCCGTCAATGCCAAGACCTGCAACTTCAAGAGTAGCCCATACAGGGTCACCTGAGAAGAGCTGGTTGTAGCTTTCGATTCTTGCGAACTTAACCATTCCGTAAGATATCGTAGGAAGACCTGTTACGATATGTGTATGACGAGCAACCTTCATCTCGTCTGTGTATGCATCAAATACTGCCTGGTTGTGAGTCTTGTGATACTCATTGAAAATCTTGTCGTATTTAGCATTTACTTCGTAGCCATATGTGCTGGCTGCCTGCTGAGCCATCTTAATACCACCATAAGGCATAAATGCTCTCTTTAATGGCTTGTCTGTCTGAAGACCTACGATCTGCTCAAGATCTTTCATAGACTCATCAATGTAGCCAGGGACCATAAGCTGTTAAGCTTGAAACAACCTCTGTCTCACATTCCAGAACGCCATTATGCTCACGTTCTTCTTTCTGCAGCTCCTGAAGTCTTCCCCAAAGCTTATCTGTTGCTTCAGTAGATCCTTCCAGAAGCTTTCATCTCCATCATATGGAGTGTAGTTTGTCTGGATAAAGTTACGTACATTGACGTCTACATCCCAATGGCCATCTTTCTTAAAGCCTCTCCATGCTTCTGCCATGAAAATATACCTCCTTCTAATTGGTAAGAATACTATAATTTAACAGCTTAGGAATACAGTTTCCCAAACTATTTTTTTACGTTAAAAGTGTACTACTTATTTGGGCAAAGTGTCAACCATTTTGCGCAATGTATACGATTTTATACACTTTTATACCTTTCTCCATTATCTCATCTTCTGCATATGCAGAATCACCCTTTTTCTTTATGCTACTTCACTTCAAATTTATAAAGTATACAGACCTTGGTACTCCACTGTGAATGATCTATTTCGCTTTTAGGCTCTGAATGAAGGATTTTATATTCCATAGTATACATACCGCCCAAATGTGGCCCCGGTTGAATAGAGGCAACATATTTACCTGGCGCAAGAGGCTTTTTCATTTTTCCGTTGACGCTTTTTACATGCTGTCGGTTTACATTCTATCACTGATTCATTCAGACCATAATAGCCTTCCATATAGATGTAATCTTTCTCACCTTTATTTTTCCAAAATTCCCGGTTCACCAATTCTTCTTCTGTCTCATATGATGTCACACAGAAATCAAACGGGATTTTCTGTGCAGTTGGTGTTTTTTGTGGTAATAAGTAAGCCCAATATGCAGAACAGCCATCTTCCAGCGCATACTCCCTATATCTGTAATAACCATTAAAAGCAGTCCTCCAAGCACCTGATCTTTTGTTACCGGCTCTTTAAGAGTTATTTTGGCATATTCTTTTTGCACATCTACACCTTGAATTTCAAAATGATCCGAATTAACAACATCATAAGGATTTTTTCCCATTAGATAATCGTGAATGATGCTGGCCACTTTGTCCAGTTTATCCGCATTATGAATAAGCGTATATCCCCATATTGTTCCGCCCCACTCCGTTTCTATATCATCCAGCATATATGAAAGGCTTTGCATATGTATACCCTGTTGTTTTCGGTCTCCTTTCCAATTGGGTATATCCTACTTCTAATCCTTTCATATCACAGTATTCATACCCATAGTAAATACAATCACTTTTTAATTTTGAAGTTTCTACGATTGCCTTTTCAAGTGTCCGATCATTAATACGTCCCTTTTTCCCATATTTTTATAAAGTGCATCAATTCTTTTTTCCAGCTGCTTTCCCTTTCTTAAAAATTTCGGAGAATTGAGTCTACACACACATTTAACTTGCATACATTTTTTACCGCACTTCAACGTAATCACCGCTTTTCCAGCTTTCTTTGCTCGGATTACGCCTTTTCGTGATACAGATACAATTTGAGAATTGCTACTTTTCCACTTTGCAATATGACCATTAGGGCACTTATGCAATTCATTTCCTTTTATCCCTATATGTTATTGTCGATTTGGTCAGACTTACCCGGTCACCTTTATTAACCCGTAAATAGAATACCTCATCCGGCTCAAATATGTCTGAATTCACAGGAATCGTCACATGGATTTCATCTTTTTTCCCATTTTTCGTTCCTGCATATGCGGGATGCTTAACACTATGG
>VOFC01001617.1_pt1 | contig 28618 bp, 36 predicted proteins | sample 5384161 | NCBI WGS metagenome assembly VOFC01 (sample SAMN12384722, study PRJNA508395) | human gut metagenome | isolation source: healthy gut B | host: Homo sapiens | reverse complement strand
TTTCCTTATTTTACGGGCTTTCCAGCCCCTTAGATAGTGAAATGATATGTATTTTCCCTTGTTTTTGCCCTTGTGAGGAATCCTTAAGGGCAAAAACAAGGGGAATTTTATTTAGGCATTGCTCGCTACTTTATCAAGAAGTCTTGCGGAATCCCGCTTTGCTTTTCTTGTTGAGTGAGCGTAAATGTTCATTGTGGTACTGACATCGGAATGTCCTAACAGCTCCTGTACATCTTTTGGAGCTGCCCCATTTGAGAGTAGGTTGCTGGTGTAGGTGTGCCGTAACTGGTGAAAGTGAAAATCTTCAAATCCTTCCAGCTTCTTTGACACTGACCTGCATACAATGCCGAGTGTACTCGGCAGTTCCAGACTACCATCCGGTCTGAGGCAGACAAAGGATATTTCTTTATAATCTGCCGGGACTTCCTGCGTTCCGTCAAGGTGATAGTATTCATAATATACCCTGTTTTTCACATGAACTTCTTTGTAGTAATTGCGATGATATAATTCGCCATACTGCATCCGGCTTTTCAGTTGTTCCCGTCTGGCTGTTTTCAATATTTCAGTCAGCGTATCTCCAAAATCAACAATCCTTACTTTTTTTCGCTTGGTTGTTCCAATCACATTTTTATGCTTCGTTCCGTCATAACGGATACTGCGTTTTATGGTCAGGCATTGTTCTTCAAGGTTAATATCCTGCCATGTAAGACCACAGGTTTCCCCGATACGAAGTCCGGCATAATATGCAATCTGGATCGGCAGAATGGCGGGTGGATTTTTCTTTTCCAGATACTTGATAAGCCGTTCATAATCCTCATGTGAAATCGGCTGTGTACCTTCTTCCACTTCATCATCGGAAAAGAGGTCAACTTCCTCTGCCTGCCTTTTCAGCTTAATATACTGCATCGGATTGAAACTGATTAACTGTTTTGGAAATACTGCAAAACGGAATGACTGCTGTAACACTGCGGAAAAAGAATGGATATAATCTTTGCTGTATCCTTTTCTCACTTTCCCGTCTGGAAACTCGCCACCGAATGTAAGCAGGTCGAGAAACGCCTGTAAATGTTCGGCGGTAACTGTTTTCAGCTTGCGGTCTGCAATCGGGTGTTTTTTGATACAGCGGATTGCACCAAGATAATTTTCCACTGTGCCGTTGCTGAGTGTCCCGGTTTTCAGTTCTTCTTCTGACCACATGTCCAGAAGTTCACCTACGGTAAGATTATCTGCCTTTGCAACAAATTTCTTATCTTCGTAATCTTCCAGTGCCTTGCGGAGAAGTTTTTCCGTCTCACTTTTACTTTCGGTTCCGGCATATTCTTTCTGAACCATTTTGCCGCTTGCATCTTCTACATAGAAGCGGTAGTACCATTTCTTTCCTTTCTTTCTAACAGATCCTTTTGCCATAATCGTATATCTCCTTTCGATATCAGACAATCGGAACTGCTGAAATGCTTCTTGCGTGTAAGTATATCATAACTCCGATTATCTTACTATACCGTTTCAGAATCCTCATACATAACTTCGGATAAAAGATTTGCAAGTCTTTGTTCTGCTGTTTCCGGTTTCTTGGAATAGAGTCTTACAATATCTGCCATGTCATTCAATGCGTTGACAGTATGGGTAATCTCCCTGAGAAACATAATCTCGTTATATTCATCATTCGATTCAAACCCCAGTGTTTTGGCAATGTCCGCTTCTTTTGTATTGCCCTTGTAATTTTGGCAGGCATACTGGAACGAATCCAGAAACAGTTCATATTGTTTCAACATTAACAGCAGTAAGTCTTTGGAAAAAAGCATCTTCTGTTTTCGTAAGGTCAAGAGGTAATTGTTTGAGAATATCCGTCATTGCATCACGAATCTGTAATTCCCTTTTATCCGTAATGTCTGTTTCGTATTCGTCTGTTTCCCCTTTCAGCCATTCCACAGATACATGTAGAGCTTCTGAAAGACCTTCCAGCACCATTTTTCTTCGTATTGTCAATCGTTCCGGCTTCATATCTCTGGATTGTAGATGCAGTCACACCCATCTTCTCAGCGATATAAGGCTGTGTCAGATTCAATTCTGTACGGCGCTGTTTTGCCCTGCTACCGATCAGCTTGCGTAATTCTTTATCTTTCATGCTGATGTGCCTCCTTTTTTCGGTATGTCATTACTATACCACATAACAAATAGCATTGCAATATGCAATTTGATAACAAATGATACAATTTCGTAATGCTTGACAGGACGATATAAACACGTTATACTGACAGCACAAAAGAAATTGCATAATGCAATTTTTAAGGAGGTGGTCACATGACGCAAAGAAAGATTGCCTTATCTATTGAGGAAGCTGCTGATTATACGGGAATCGGCAGGAACACCCTGAGAAAACTGGTGGAGTGGAAGAAACTTCCGGTATTAAAGGTCGGGAGAAAAGTCCTGATCAAAACGGATATGCTGGAACTCTTCATGGAAGCCAACGAGGGCAGGGACTTGAGGGATAAGGGAAATGTAAAAGCCGTCACAAGAAACGGTTCAACTTAAAAAGCGGTTCCCGAAGAAACCGCCAAAGGTTCTATCAGACCGAAGCCATGATATACCTACACGCAAGCAGATTATACCATGTACCTCGTCTGACAGACAACAGAGAACTTATGTTTGGTAAAAAAATGAAAGGACGATGATATTTATGGCAAGATCAACAAAGAGTTATGAGGAGCGTCTGCTCCAGTTGGAAAAAAGAGAACAGGAAAGCCTTGAAAAAGCGAAACAGTACGCAGCACAGAAACGGGAACTGAAGAAGCGTCAGAAAGATGTGGAAACCAAAAAACGGACACACAGGCTCTGTCAGATCGGCGGTGCGGTGGAATCAGTGCTTGGTTCTGCAATTGAGGAAGAAGATATCCCAAAGCTGGTCGGCTTCTTAAAAAGGCAGGAAGCAAATGGGAAATTCTTCTCAAAGGCAATGCAGAAAGAGCCAGTTACAAATACGGAGGAAGTGTAATGCCGGAGGGAGTGGAGTTTCCATTCCCTTCATTGCTTTTTCATGAAGGGCGCACTTATGGACAACCAGAGGTCGTCCGTATAAATTTGCCACAAGTGGCAACCGGTCTGCGCTCACGCTTGCCGGGCTCGTTCCGTCGGCGGGGCTTTCAGCCAGACTTGCTCATGCCGCAGGAGGCACTCTTCGCCAGAGGGGCGCATTCCATGCAGGCTGTTATGCACAGGGCACTCTTACGCAGAGGGCGTTCCGGCAGATACCATTTTATCTTACGGAAAATGCTACCTGCCGGAAATCAATGCCGGATACGGCAAAAAGGGGGAAATGGATCATGGCAATTTTTCATTATACAGTAAAGATTGTTGGACGCAGCAAAGGAAAATCCATCATATCGGCATCTGCTTATCTCAATGGCGATGTGATGAAAAATGAAGAAATAGGCAGAATCAGTTATTACACTTCCAAAAGAGAAGTTGTTTATACCAGCCTGTTGATGTGTGAAAATGCACCACAGGAATGGCTGAATGTACCTGCTGAAAATATCAGACGGTTCCAGAAATCTGTCCGATATAAAAGAGCAGATAACAAAGATGCTGCACTGGAAAAATTTAAACTTAGTTTTCAGAAACAGCGTTTGTGGAATGAAGTTTTGAAGATTGAGAAGACCTCGGATGCACAACTCGGCAGGTCATTTGAATTTTCACTTCCGAAAGAATGGAGCCGACAGGAACAGATTGAATATACAACGAATTATATTCAGAAAAACTTTATAGAAAAAGGCATGTGTGCAGATTGGAGCATTCACGATAAGGGCGATGGAAACCCACATGTGCATTTACTTGTTACCATGCGACCATTCAATCCAGACCATTCATGGGGAAACAAAGAAGTCAAAGACTGGGATTTTGTCAGAGATAATGATGGAAATATCGTGGTTGATGAGTCCAACCCGGACTGGTGGCAGGATAAAAAGAACCCTGACCGTCATGGAATCCGAATCCCGGTACTGGACGAAAATGGTAATCAGAAAGTTGGTGCAAGGAACCGCAAACAATGGAAACGGGTGCTGACCGATGCTACCGGGTGGAATGATCCAAAGAATTGTGAATTGTGGCGGAGCGAATGGGCGAAAGTCTGTAATGCACATTTATCAGTAGAGCAACGGGTTGACCACCGTTCCTATGCAAGACAGGGGAAATTAGAAATTCCTACAATTCATGAGGGTGCAGATGCAAGAAAAATTGATGAGAAGTTTCAAAATGGACAGGTACAGACAGCTTCATGGAAAGTAGAGGAAAACCAGATCATAAAAAGACAAAATGCACTGTTGAAAAAGATACAGATCAGTTTCGGAAAAGTGTCTGGTGCATTATCACAATGGAAGGAGCGATTGAATGACCTTAGAAGAAAGCCGGGAAGTCATTCCCATGATGGAGTCAATGATAAACCAGATCGAGGAACAGCAGAACCTTATGGCAGAGATGGTACAGGAATTGCAGAAACGGGACGGGCAGCTTCTGTCCTTTCAGGAGCAGAACCAGAGTTTAAAGATCTTAAACAGCGAATTATCCGGGCTGCTGAATCTTTTGCCAGATACAGAAGAACTGCTCTCACAGATCGAGCAGCAGAAAACCAGAATCGAACAGTTGGAAAACGAGAATCAGCAATGGCAGGAATTAACGCAGAAGCTGAACAGCGAGAACAGCTTATTACTGAAACAGAACAGCGAATTGCTGACTTTAAACAGCAGATAGAGAAAGCGAGGGAGATTGATGAACGGATACAGAAACTCAGAGAACGTCGGGCAGGTGGAAGAACTTCTGCTGATGACGGAACAGATGCAGGACGAACTGGATCAGAAAGACCAGACGATTATGGAACTGAACAGGCAGCTAAGCAGATCGCTGAGCTTGAACGAGAACTTGAACAGCGAAAACAGAGCCGAGAATATCGAAGCATTGCGGACAAGATTAAGGCAAACAGAGCAACAATTAACCAGCGAGACAGACAACAGGAAAAGAGCCGACGCAGAAGTCGTGGCATGGAAATTTAAGTACGAAAAAGTGGAACAGGAAAAACTTTATGCACAGACACACCAAAAGATGGTTGAGGTAGCTGTTGAGAAAAAAGTGCCTTATGAGAAATGTGAAAAATGTGATCGCACTGCTTACCGGAAAGCAAAAGAGAAATGCGATAACCGAAAAATTCAGTTGGAGAAAAAATATAAAAATATGACGGCTGGTTATGAAAGTATTCTGTTCCTATTGACATGGTACAGCACAGCAACTACACTGTACGCTGCTATCCTTTCTCCTGCTTTCCTTAACGACAGTATCACCTTTTGCGGTACGTTAGGAAAAGGAATTGTAAGCCTGCTTCAAGAGTTTGTTACAGGTGCAGATTCTTTCGGACAATTAAGCAATGGAATCTCAAATAGTATCATTTCCGGGATTGTGTACTGGCTGATCGCAGCTATTGTTATGGGGATTTTATTCCTCATAACGGGATTCCTGATAGTCGGGATTGGTTATCAGGTGGAAAAATCTACCGGAAATATTGCTGGGATATCATCAGTATCATGATGGCAATAATGAGTACAGCTATCGTGATCTATTTCGGTGAATGGATAAAATCTGTTATTCCGATAAACATTATTGTGCTATTACTTCTTGTGCATGTGGTCTATATCGGAATCCGATGTTATGTGAAAGACTGGCAGGAAGAACGGGGATATTATTAAAATTTAATTTTTTAACTGCTATTACTTATATTTACTTTCATGCTAATGTGTATTATCATATTAGCATGAAAGGAGAATATATGACTCAGTTTGAAAAATTAGATTTGTTGTTGCGTGAATGTGGAGGGACAATTCAGACATTTCAAGTCCTAAATAATGGAATTAGTAAGTCTGTGTTTTATGCCTATGTGAAGGAACGAGGATTAGAGCAAGCTTCTCATGGTGTGTATGTATCACCTGATACGTGGACAGATGCGATGTACCTTTTGCATTTACGTTGTGGTCAAGCTGTATTTTCTCATGAAACTGCATTATTTTTTCATGATTTAACGGACAGAGAGCCTTTGAAATACACCATAACAGTAAGAACTGGATATAATCCAAGCCGTTTGCAGGAAGACGGTTTTCAAGTGTATACAGTAAAAAAGGATTTACATGAAATAGGGATTACAACTATGCTGACATCATTTGGACATTCAGTTCCGGTTTATGATATGGAGAGAACGATTTGCGATCTGCTTCGCAGCAGGAAAAATATTGAAATGCAGGTATTCCAAGATGCATTAAAGCAATATGCGAAGCGTAAGGATAAAAACTTACGGGTGCTTATGAAATACGCAGCTATGTTTCATGTTGAAAAGATACTAAGACCATATTTGGAGGTGTTACTTTAGATGATAAAGAACTGTGCGCTTTGATTAAACGTAGCGTACAAGCAGAAAACATAGAAGCTGATTTTTGTAATACTGGAAAAGAGGGCTTACAAAAATTAAGAGAGCAGGAGTATCAGCTTGTGGTGCTGGATGTGATGATGCCTGGTATGGATGGCTTTGAAACGCTGGAAGAAATCCGCAAAGAGAACAGTCTGCCGATTTTGATGTTCACATCTAAAAATGACAGCATTTCTAAAGTACGGGGCTTACGAGCCGGAGCGGACGATTATCTTACAAAACCGTTTGATATGGATGAACTGATTGCCCGTATTGTGTCTCTTATTCGCCGCTACACTCGCTTTAATCAGCAAGCTGGAGCTGTGCAAAAACTGGATTTTGATGGATTGCAAATTGACCTTGAAAATCGTTCTGTTACGACGGAAAACGGCACTTTTGAACTTCCACCAAAGGAATTTGATCTGCTCCTGTACTGTGCAAAGCATCAAGGGAAAATTTTGACAAAACAGCAGATTTATGAGGAAGTTTGGGGCGAAGAATATTTCTATGATGACAGTAACATTATGGCGATTATCAGTCGGCTTCGTAAAAAATTAGAAGTCAATCCTTCAAGCCCAAAGTATATACAAACGGTCAAAGGGATTGGCTACCGGTTTAATAAGGAGGTGTAGCCAGCATGGAAATTATCGTATTCTTGTCCATTGTGATTGCTGTTGTGGCTGTATTGACTTCCATCGTTCTCGTTCGGCGTGTAAAAAAACAAATCGCAGAAATGACCGATGTGCTGGTTGATGTGAAAAACGGAAATGGCAACCGGCGTATTCTATCTGCAACAAATGAACTGACAGCACCTCTTGCCTATGAAATCAACGAGATCGTTGTGGCCTATGAAAGCAGACTTTCAACTGTACGGCAGACAGAAGAAACCAACCGCCAACTTATGACGAGCCTTTCCCATGACGTGCGAACGCCCCTTACTACTCTGCTTGGGTATCTTGACGCTACACACAAAGGACTGGTCACAGGAAAAGACCGGGATGGTTATATTGAAACCGCCCGCCGGAAAGCCCATGATCTGAAAGAATATATTGATGTACTCTTTGACTGGTTCAAGTTAAATTCAAACGAGTTTGCTTTGGAGATCCAGAGCGTTGAGGCCGCAGAGCTGACAAGAAATATCCTCATTGACTGGATACTGATTTTTGAGGATAAACAGGTTGAGTATGACATCGATATTCCCGAACAGCCTGTCCGGGTAAGATTAGATATGGATAGCTATATGAGGATCATCAATAACCTTATTCAAAATGTAATCGCTCATAGCCATGCAGACAAAATTAAAATTTCCCTATCGAAGAAGGAAAATAACATGGAGCTGCTGCTGGCGGATAATGGAGTGGGAATTGAGAAGGAAGATTTGAAACACATTTTTGAACGGCTTTATAAGTGTGATAAAGGACGCTCTGAAAAAGGCAGCGGTCTTGGTCTTTCTATTGTCCATCAGCTTGTAGAAAAGATGGGTGGGAGTATAACAGTTGAAAGTTTGCCGGGAAAAGGAACTGAATTTATGTTGCTTTTTCCTTTGGAGAGTTAAGCGGGTTCCCGTCTTTATGGCGGGAGCCTTTGTCATTTTACTGGATTTCAAATTGCAAGGTTAATGCAAGGTTGCGGCAAGGTTAATGCAAGGTTGGCATGATAGAATACCTTACAGAACAGGAGGTTTTGAATATGGATACAAATTATATCATTGAAACAAAAAATCTGACAAAGCAATACGGCTCACAAAAGAGTGTGGCTGACTTAAATATCCATGTGAAGCGTGGGAGAATTTATGGTCTGTTGGGTAGAAACGGAGCCGGAAAAACCACAACTATGAAAATGCTGTTGGGTTTAACGAAGCCTACTTCCGGTGAGGTCAAAATCTGGGGAAAGTCTTTGCAAGGAAATGAAAAGAAGTTGTTGCCCCGTATTGGCAGTCTGATTGAGTCCCCCGGTTTTTATCCCAATCTGACCGGCACAGAGAACCTGCGTATCTTTGCTACCCTGCGGGGCGTACCAAACAATCATGCCATCAAAGACGCTCTGGATCTGGTAGGACTGCCCTACAAAGATAAGAAGCTCTTTTCGCAGTATTCCCTTGGTATGAAGCAGCGGCTTGCGATTGCCCTTGCAGTCATGCACGATCCGGAGCTTTTAATTTTGGATGAGCCGATCAACGGTCTCGATCCCATCGGTATTGCAGAAGTGCGATCCTTTATCCGTGAGCTTTGCGACACAAGAGGAAAAACCATTTTGATCTCCAGTCACATTCTTTCGGAGATTTCTTTGCTGGCTGACGATATTGGAATTATTGACCACGGTGCATTGCTGGAAGAAGAAAGCCTTGCTGAGTTGGAGCAAAAAAGCAGCAAACATATTCGGTTTATGCTCTCTGATACTGCACAGGCGGCAAGAATTTTGGAACGCAATTTCCATGAAACCCATTTTTCCATACAAGACGACCACAATCTGCGTCTACACAATATGGAGCTACCTGTGGGGAAAATTGTAACTGCCTTTGTAGAAAACGGATTGGAGGTATCGGAGGTGCATACTTGTGAAGAAAGTCTTGAAGATTACTTCAAGCGTGTGACAGGGGGCGAAGGAATTGCTTAAACTAATCAAATGCGAATTTTTGAAATTGAAACGGAAGAAATTTATTCCGCTGATTATTTTGGCTGCGTTCCTGTTTCCAATCCCGCTGACTTATCTGATGACAACGCCCTCTATGATGGAGCGATATACGGATCGGGTAGATGCTTTCGATGGACTATTTAACATGGTGTTGGGATATGGTATCCAGTTTTTACTGCCCTGCATTATCGGAGTGATTGCCGCTATTCTGTTTTTTATGGAACGCGACAACGATACATTCAAAAATCTGCGTACAATTCCCCAACCAGCACGCAAATGGTGCTTGCAAAGATTATTGTCCTTTTTATCTTTGGAATTGTTTTTTGTGTGGCTTCTACCATTGCAACAATTCTTTGCGGAATTGGAACATTAGAAGTTTATGGAATTGGTTATAAGCTGTTTTTGGCAGTTGAAACGGGGATTTTTATTACGGCAGGAACACTCCCGTTGATTGTCCTTGTTGTCTTTTTCAGTAAGACCTATGTTTTTTCCATTTTGTTGTGTGTCTTTTACAGCGTTCTGAACATGAGTGCTACGGCATTGTTTGACACACTGCCTAAAACTATGTTATGGCTTCTGCCCACGCCACTGACTACATTTTGGAGTGCGGGAGATATGGCGGCTCATGGAATAAAAATGGACTTGGAGCAAATGACAGGGCTAATTCCCTCAACATTTCAAGTTGTATTCATTCTTGGGATTATGGCATTCGTTTCGTTCTTACTGATTGACAGATTATATAAGCAGAGGGGGGAATAAACATGGTTCGCATTGTAAAAACAGAATTTTATAAATTGAAAAGGTATCATATCCTTTGGGCGGGCGTTGCACTCATGCTCCTATCCGTCCTGCTGACCTTGTTTACCTCTATGGCGAATGATGGTTCCGTTTGGGATTTCGCCTATCTTACAGAACAGGTCATCAAAAACAATATGTCCATGATTTTTCCGATGTGTATCAGCCTAATTGCTGGATATATGATTTCTCGTGAGCAGACGGATGACACATTGAAAAATATTCTGACTGTGCCGATCTCTTTTAAGAAACTGCTGACTGGGAAATTGATTGTGTGCGGCTATTGTCTATTATTTTCGGGCTGATATGCAGCCTGTTTACAATCATAGCAGAAATGATTGTGGGATTTCCCGGCTTTGAGATTTCCTTAGCTCTAAAAGCAGCCTTGCAGATTACCGCGGTTAATTTCTTTTTATATCTTGCGGTTCTACCGATTATCGCTCTTACTTGTCGGAGGGCAGGCAGCTTTTTAGTCGGTGTAATCATTGCTTTTGTCTATGGATATGGAGGGATGTTTGCCGCAGGAAATATGACATTAGCAAACCTTTATCCGATTACCGCAAGTCTTGGAATGGTAGGCTACCGTAGCTATGATACCGCAGTCAACTGGAATATCGGAACCTGTTCTTGCAGTCTTGCGCTTGCTGTCGTTATTTCTGCCATCTTGATTTTGTGCATGAAAGAACGAGAAGCAACCCAAACAAAGAAAAAGGCCAAAAAGGTAGCTCCAAAGAAAGGCTGGTGATGATTTTATGAAGAAAATCGTTTTAGCATTGGCATTCGTCCTTTTGGGAAGTTTTATGCTTGCTGGCTGTTCAAAAGATGAAATTCTCAATCATTACAATAGCATTGTTCAATCTGCGGGCTCCATAGAGCTGACAGGGAAATCGTCACTGCAAGGGGAAAAAGAAAAAGGAATTGATGATTATACAGGGACTTATACGGCTGATTATGCGAACTTTTCAGGTACAGAGTATTTGTTCGGAGGAACTTCCATAAAGAGAGAAGCCGGTAAGGAGCTGTTCATTGATTGCACCTTGGAGATTACGGAAGGTACTGCAAAAGTATTTTGGATTTCTGGATCTGATGAAGCAGTCACTTTGATTGAAGCAACCGGAACTTATAGTGACACAATTACACTTCCTGATGGTGGAAATTATATTGGCATTGAATGTGAGAATTTCACTGGAAACATTGAATTAAATATTGAATAATACTCTGCCGGACGACGGCAAAAGAAAAAAGCCGTCGTAGAGCAGACAATTTGACACGCCCATTTGAAACGGCGGCTTTGATTTTCAGAGCCGCCGTTTCTTTGCGTTTACACAAACCTATGATGAATTTTCTGGAAATATTGTAGCTAATAGTGATTTAAACTGTTGTATTTGTTTAAAAATCAAAATATTTCTAATGAGTCTTCCGCATCTACCCACATTGTAATTTCCATCAAGATATAACCTTATTCAAGAGGGTCATCAATGGCGAGTCTTTAAATCTGATCCAGTTTCAAATTCTTTTCCCCCAGCAGTCAATGCGAAGCATATAGCCGGCACGGTATAAACATCAATACTGTTGCACTGTGGATTGTATTCTGCAAATATTGTTCTCATCGTATCCCATCTCCTTATGATTCAATCGATCATTAATTGTAAAAATTAAGAAGCATTCCAATCAGTTCACCATGTCAGTTTTATTTTGTGTTATACTATTTTATATAATTTTTTTGCCCTTGTATTTTCCCTTATCAGAGTTCGTAAACACTGGTGGGACGATATAACACAAGGGAAACAATAAGGGAAAGCTCGCCTGTGATAAATTCAGTGTTTTCAAGGGTTTGCGGAGAATTTAATAACAAAATATAACAGTTGTTAAATTTCTTAAAACAGGTGAAATCTCAATTGAGGTAGCGCCCATAGAAGATGTGAAAGGCTATAATCGTGCTTTGGGCATATTGTGGTGCGTGTATGGTGTTTTGTTTACGTTAATTGGATTGCCTTTATTAGATGGGCAGAATTCGGGTTTGATTATTATACCTATATTGGGTGCAATGCTTATTAGTATTGCGGCTATGGTAGCGTATGTAGTAGGTATTGAACCCAAATACCGCAAAAAGAAATAAATGGAAACTTCCAGTTTGTCTGACTCATAAATAATTTAATAACAGGATTACGAGCACTTTAGCCAATAACAGGTTAAGGTGCTTTTTTCATTGTGCGCCTAGCGGCGCACGTTTCTAACGGGTGAAAGTCCCGAATCCGCCCTAGTAGTGGGAAGGATATAGCTGAACACCAAGGGTGTCCATCGTGAGGTGGAATCTGAAGGAAGGTGGAGGCAAATCTCTGGTCTGACGAACAGAAATCACATCAGGCTACAGTTAAGGATAAGATTGCAATTCAAATCGAAGTCCAATAACTACTCGGGATTAACTGTGGTAAATGTGGCAGATAGATGGAGAGAAAGAAACGTGTGGTACCTAGGGAGGTCTCATAGGTAGGTGAAAACAGAGTATGAATCCTATAGTAACAACGAACTATGAGAAGTCAGCAGAGGTCATAGTATCATTATGGTTGCAAACATAGTGAGAAGGACTGAACTTTAGGAGATGTGAGTAAATGAAAGTAACCAAAGATGGATTTAAGGACAGACAACTTCATATTGAGGACTATCTGCAAATGGTATCTGCGGAACAGAAAGAGTATGCAGAAGTGTCCGCCCATCAGAGGATTGCTGAAAACAATGACATCATCACAGATTTTCAGACGGGCAACCTAATGGAACAGATTTTACACAAGGATAACCTTAACAAGGCTTATAAGAAAGTAAAATCAAACAAAGGGGCAGGCGGTGTCGATGGAATGAGCGTAGATGAACTTCTAGGTTTTCTGAAAGACAACCAAGAGATTGTTCTGACAGTAGATGAGTACGAGACAATTCGTCTTTTGGACAAGAAAGGTTATAGTCAGGAGCAGTGTGCGGCATCTATGCAGATTGCAAGAACAACTGTTCAACGAATTTACGAGATTGCCAGGAAGAAAATAGCAGATGCACTCATTGATGGACATCCGCTCAGAATCGAGGGTGGGGATTTCAGAATCTGTGATGGTCAGAGCAGCGACTGTAGCTTTGGAGGATGTTACAATCAGGAGATTTATCAAAAATATGCAGTAGAAAAAGGAGAAGGTATCATGAGAATAGCAGTAACATATGAAAATGGACAGATTTTCCAGCACTTTGGACACACAGAGACATTTAAGATTTACGATGTAGAGGAAGGAAAAGTGGTACATTCAGAAGTAGTAGATACGAATGGAAGCGGACATGGTGCATTGGCAGGAGTTCTTAATGCCTTAAATGCCGATGTTTTGATCTGCGGCGGAATCGGAGGGGGTGCCCAGACAGCGTTAGCGGCAGCAGGTATTAAGCTTTTCGGCGGAGTTTCAGGAGATGCAGATAAAGCAGTAGAAGCTTTTATCAATGATACACTTGATTATAATTCAGATGTGAAGTGTTCTCACCATGAGCACAACCATGAGGAAGGACATACGTGTGGTGAGCATGGATGTGGAAGCCATAGCTGTCATTAAGAAGAATCTTTTCTTTTCACTTGTCGAAAGTAATGGATGGAATGTACAATATTGTTAATGATCCAGAGATATTTATTTTGGAAACAGCTTAATCAATTTGGAGGTATAAAATGAAAGCACATAAATATTGGTCAATTGGAGCAATAGTTACAATGGTTGGAACTTTTTATACAGGATATAAAGGGTTAAAAGCAGCACACAAATACTTTGCGTTTGGCTCTCTGATATGCTTGATTATGGCAGTCTATTCTGGTCATAAAATGATTTCTGGCAATAAGAGGACAAGAAAACAGATGGAAAATACAGAAGTGGAGGAATAATAAATGTTAGAAGTAGGAACCAAAGCACCGGATTTTGAATTGCCGGATCAGAACGGAGAAGTGCATAAATTAAGTGATTATTTAGGTAAAAAAGTGATTTTATATTTTTATCCAAAGGATAATACGCCAGGATGTACAAAGCAGGCATGTGGTTTTTCAGAGCGTTATCCTCAGTTTACTGAGAAGGGAGCTGTTATTCTCGGAGTGAGCAAGGATTCTGTAGCGTCTCACAAGAGATTTGAAGAAAAATATGGACTGGCATTTACGCTATTAGCAGATCCGGAGCGTAAAGTGATTGAAGCATATGATGTCTGGAAAGAAAAGAAAAATTATGGAAAAGTATCTATGGGTGTAGTAAGAACTACTTATCTTATTGATGAGCAGGGAATCATTATAAAGGCAAATGATAAAGTCAAGGCGGCAGATGATCCTGAAAATATGCTCAAGGAATTGGCATAATGAAGATTATTTTATCACCTGCAAAAACTCCGGCTGTTTTAGCATAAACCACAGTTTTTGTTGAGGCAGAACTTCAATATGATGAGATAACAGAGCTTATTGTAACTAAAGATATGACAGAAAGAAAGACTAAGATGATAGAGTTAGAGATGCATTTATTGCATTTCCTGGTGGAACAGGAACACTTGAAGAAATAACAGAGGTTATGTCAAAGCTTTCCTTAAACCAGCTTAATGCTCCGTGTATCTTCTATAATCTTAATGGATATTATGATAGTATGAAAGAACTGCTGTTACATATGATTGATATGGGATTATCAACCAGTGAACGTCAGAAGGGCATATATTTTGCTTCTGATTTAGAAGAAATCAAAGATATACTTTATAAGTTCACTATATAGATGAATGTTAGTAAAAGGATAAGAAACGAGGTATACATGAAAGTTACAGAAATATTAAAACAGGATAAACCAACAATATCTTTTGAGGTGTTTCCTCCAAAAAGGATACAGATTTTGCTGATGTTGAGGCAGCAGCCACCAGTATAGCAGAGCTTAATCCAAGCTATATGAGTGTTACATATGGCGCAGGAGGAAGCACCAAGGGTTTAACAATAAAGCTTGCAGAGGGTATCCAGAGCAAGTATAATGTGCCAACTATAGCACACCTTACATGCGTATGTGCGGATAAGACGGGTATCAGCCAGGCATTGGAGGATATGAAAGCAGCAGGCATAAAGAATATACTTGCATTAAGAGGTGATATACCTAAGGATTACGCCGGGGAGATATTTACAGAGTTTGCACATGCATCAGAGCTTGTGAAGCTTATAAAGGCAAGCGGGGATTTTTGTGTAGGAGGTGCCTGTTATCCAGAAGTACATCCGGATTCAACAGATAAGAAAGCAGATATTGATGGCCTTAGAAAAAAGGTAGAAGCAGGCTGTGAATATCTTACAACACAGATGTTTTTTGATAATGATATATTTTATAACTTTATGTACAGAATCAGAGAGGCTGGAATAATGGTTCCAGTAGTGCCTGGAATTATGCCTATAACAAAGAGAGCACAAGTTAAGAATGCGGTTAAGCTTTCAGGCTGCAATGTTCCAGAAAGGTTTAAGAATATAGTAGACAGATTCGGTGATACAGAAGCAGCGATGAGGCAGGCAGGAGTATTATATGCAACTGACCAGATTATTGATCTTATAGCTAATGGAGTTAACCATATTCATATATATTCTATGAATAAGCCAGAAATAGCCAGAGCTATATATGATAATCTTTCTCATATAATTATATAATATTAGGAGTACATAGCACGGAACAATTCGTAGGTATCAAAGTCGGGGACTTTTGACCATGACATCATTATATGATGTCAGGCATATAAAGATATGACAATATCAGGATGAACTTGGGAGGTATACGAATATGTATTTTGATGAAGTAAAGAAGAATTTTGGTTTCGGCTGTATGAGACTGCCGATGATAGAGAATGGTAAAGCTGTTGATATCGAACAGACAAAAAAAGATGGTAGATACATTTATAGAGCAGGGCTTCAATTATTTTGACACAGCGCACGGATATCTTGAGGGAAAGAGTGAGCTTGCATCAAAGGAATGTCTTACAAGCCGATATAAGAGAGAAGAATATATACTTACTGATAAGCTTACTATGACTTATTTTAATAAGCAGGAGGATATCCGTCCATTCTTTGAGAGCCAGCTAGAGGCATGTGGTGTTGAATATTTTGATTTTTATCTTATGCATTCACAGTCAAAGGATACATTTGAGCATTTTAAAAAATGTCGTGCATATGAAACAGCGCTGGAGTTAAAGAAGGAAGGAAAGATACATCATTTTGGAATCTCATTTCATGATAAGGCGGAGGTGCTTGAGGAAATATTAAAGGAATATCCACAGATTGAAGTTGTGCAGATACAGTTTAATTATCTTGATTACGAGGATCCTGCTGTACAGAGCAGAAAGTGTTACGAGGTCTGCCGTAGGTTATAATTAAGCCGGTTAATCTGGAGGAACCATGATATTAAAAAAAAAAATATATAAAAAACTACTGGAATGGAAAAATGAATGTCAGGGAAAAAAAAGCTTTACTGATAGAAGGCGCCAGACGTATTGGAAAGTCTACCATCTGCGAAGAATTTGGAAAAAACGAATACGAAAGTTATCTTCTGATTGACTTTGCTAAAAAGATAAGGAAGTCGAAATGTATTTTGAGCGATATCTGAATGATCTGGATACATTTTTTATGCTGTTACAGACACATTTTGGAACAAAACTGACAGAGAGAAACTCTCTTATTATTTTTGATGAGGTACAGATGTTTCCACAGGCAAGAGCTGCGATAAAATATTTGGTTGCAGATGGAAGATATGATTATATCGAAACTGGCTCATTGATATCTATAAGAGAAAATGTAAAGAATATTGTCATACCGTCAGAAGAAAGAAATATCAATATGTATCCATTGGATTTCGAAGAATTTGCAATAGCATTAGAAGAAGATTTGCTGGTTGAATATATAAAAAATGCTTTGAAAAAAGGAACCTTTGGAAAGAAGTATGCATAATCGAAGGCAATGCTTTTGTTTCATCAGTATATGCTTGTTGGTGGGATGCCTATGCCTGTAGTGGCATTTATTGAAAGTAAAAAAAGATTTTACAGAAGCGGATAAAGAAAAAAGGGATATTCTTAAATTGTATCGGGAAGATATTATGAAGATAGATATGAGATATAGAAGCAAAGTTCTTGCAATCTATGACCAGATTCCGGGATTTCTTTCACAGCACGAAAAAAGAGTTGTATTCAAAAAGCTACAAGATGGTAGTTATGCAGACCAGTATGAAGAAACTTTTTTCTGGCTGTCGGATTCTATGATATCCAATGAGTGCTTTTTGTGTAATGATCCGAATGTTGGCTTATCATTGAATGAGACAAGTATAATGAAAATAAGCATCGAAATGATATGGAAATTGATTTTATTATTTCAAATAATAGCAGATTAAAATATAAGATGTTTCCGATTGAAGTGAAGTCAGGAAAAGCAATACAAAACGACCTCATTAAATAATTTCAGAGAAAAAATACAAGGAGCGCATAGGGGAAAGTTATATTATTCATTCAAGAAATTTAATTGTAAAAGATGGAATTATATGCATTCCCCCATATATGACGATGAATATATAGAAACTGTGGCATTAAGCGAGAGGAACTTTTTGTAGTTTCTAAGGTTGCAGCAGAGCATAAGACATATGAAACTGCTATGACGGGTATTAATGAAACACTTGAAAAGATGGGACTTGATTATCTGGATATGATGAGTATTCATTCACCATAGCCATAGGCGCTTGTTCAGAAGGAACTATATCCAAGGATAACATCTAATACAGTTGTGGCCTGGCGTAGAAATATTCCAACATCTCTTGCAGTAGTGGAATTCATTAAAGAAATACAGTTATATACTAATATATTATCAGGAAGAAGGTAAAGAAGCCATAGAGATGAAACCAGGTGACTGTATCAATATTCCTGCAGAAGTTAAGCATTGGCATGGTGCAGCACCAGATAGCTGGTTTTCACATCTGGCAGTTGAAGTACCAGGTGAAGAAACATCTAACGAATGGTGTGAATCTGTAACTGATGAGGAATATAGCAGGTTAAAGTGATTTGCTAAAACATATTGATATAATTGGTCAAAAATATTTACAAATGCATTGACAACACACAATTCAGTTGTTATGATTAGTATCATTAAAAGGGAGTAGCTAGCCAGAACGTGTTCACTTCTTCGTCAGTACAGTTATTACAGCTAACAGATTACAGCTAATAGGTGTGATAACTCGGAAAGTGATTAAATAGCGAGACTTTTACTGTAATGCAGTAGGAGTCTCTTTTTTTATTGAATTTTTATTAAAAAAATCCTATTGAATCATATGTTATTTACATTAATTGAATGTAAAGTGATTGGGACATATAAGACATACTACTGCAGCACATAAAGAATTAGCATATTAATTAAATGTCTAAGAAAGAAGAGGTAGCGTATGGTTTTACATGTATTTATTTTATTGGTAGGATTTTTGTTTTTTTAGTTAAAGGTGCAGACTGGTTTGTTGAAGGTGCAGCAGGAATCGCAAGAAAGCTTGGAATACCACAGCTTGTTATAGGACTTACGATAGTTGCGGGGAACAAGTATGCCAGAGGCGGCAGTAAGCATAACAGCAGCACTTAACAATAACGCTGGAATAACGATTGGTAATATCGTTGGAAGCAACATTCTTAATATTCTTATAATTCTTGGTATAACAGCAGTTATAACCAATGTAGCCATTCAGAAATCAACTTTATTATATGAAATTCCATTTATGATAGGAATAACAGCATTGCTTCTTGTATTTGGATTAACAGGTTCGTCTATAACATTTATAGAAGGGGTAGTATTTCTGTTATTGTTTATAGCATTTCTTGTGTATCTTTTTATTATGTCAAAAAAAGGAGAGGTTCAGGAGGAAGGAGAAATCAAGGATATTCCTGTATGGAAATGTCTTCTTTTTATGGTAATAGGCGGAGTTATGGTTGTTAAGGGAAGCGATTTTGCAGTAAGCGGTGCATCCTGGATAGCAAGATTTTTTGGAATGAGTGAACGATTTATTGGTCTTACAATTGTCGCATTTGGAACATCACTTCCAGAGCTTGTAACATCAGTTGCTGCAGCCAGAAAGGGTAACGCTGGAATAGCAATAGGTAATATTGTAGGAAGTAATATATTCAATATATTATTTGTAATTGGAATAACAGCACTAATATGCAACGTACCATTTGAAAGTAAGTTCTTAATAGATACAGTAATTGCAATATTTAGTGGAGCCTTGTTATGGATTGGTACTTATAAGCATAAGGAGTTAAGAAAGCCTTGTGGAATAGTGATGTTAATCTGTTATGCAGCGTATTTTGTGTATCTGTGTGTGCTGTAAAAATATCAGCCTTGGGGTCAGGGGATAAAAGCTTGGTATATTTCAACAGGTTCCAGTGGATTCCAGCAGACTTCAGTGGATCTCAGTGGATTTCAACGTATTTCAGCGGGTTTTAGAAGGAGCTTCACCATATTTTTTCTTAAAGCATCTGTTAAAATAAGATATATTGTCAAAGCCGCATTCAACTGCAATCTGTGTAACCGGAAGGTCAGTAGATGTAAGCAGGCGTGAGGCAATGAGCAGACGGTAATCATTAAGATAGCTTATAAAGGAGGTTCCAGTGCATTGTTTAAAGAATTTCATAAAATGTGATTCGCTGAAATGGCATTCCTTTGCAATATCCTGAATTGAGATTGCATGGGTATAGTTATTTTCAATATAAGTTATTATTAGTTTTAATTTATTTCTTTTGCTGTTTGAGAGGCTGTCAGATACTTCATTGTTAGATGCACACAAATAATGTGTGTTAAGTGCAAAAAAGAAGTTGTATAGGCAGCCTCTTATTTTTAATTCATATCCTGCTGGAAATGTTTCGCATACTTTGTCTGCTTCATCTATGCAGCTTATGATTTCCTTATAGTGTTGTTCTGATAGCTTGATTATACAGGTCATATCATTATCAGAGTTGTTAATATGTCCGAAATATTCAAAAGTATTTCTGTCATATTCTTTAGGAAGAAGCATATTAATATTAAATATTATATTTTAGCAGAAGGAAGTGCCTAATCCATGGATTGGTAAGGACAGCTGGCTTGTTCCGACAGATGTGGCATACACTATCAATTTCGGTGAAATCAGTGTGGTTTCAAGAATGTATGATATCAATGTGTACGGAGAAAAGAGAACGAATAAGCTTCATCTGTTTGATGTGGAGACAGTTGATGAGAGCATCGTAAAAGGTGACAGCATAGACTTTGATAAGTCAGATATTGCCAAGAACCTTACACTGTTTCTTTATCCTGATGACAGTGACGAGCAGGGAAGGCTTCTTAGAATCTATCAGCAGTATTTCATGGTAAGCAATGGAGCAAGGCTTATATTAGATGAGTGCAGGGAAAAATGTATTAACACTGGAAAAACATTTAAGAATCTGTCAGACCTTGCGGTTATCCAGATTAACGATACGCATCCGACAATGGTAATCCCGGAGCTTATAAGACTTCTTACAGAAAATGGAGATATAGACGGAAGTCCGATAACAATGGACGAAGCAATTGATATTGTATCAAAAAGCTGTGCGTATACTAACCACACAATTCTTGCAGAAGCCCTTGAAAAATGGCCTGTGGACTATCTTAACAGAGTTGTGCCACAGCTTATGCCGATTATAAAAGAGCTTGACAGAAGAGTGCGTGGGAAGTACACAGACAAATCAGTGTATATAATAGATGATAATAATCTCGTTCACATGGCACACATCGATATTCATTATGGCATGAGCGTCAACGGAGTAGCAAAGCTTCATACAGAGATTCTAAAGAATACAGAGCTTAATAATTTCTATAGGATATATCCAGAGAAGTTCAATAACAAAACTAACGGAATTACATTCAGAAGATGGCTTATCCACTGTAATAACGGACTTGCAAAATACATTGAGACACTCATTGGAAGTGAATACAGGCATGACGCAGAGAAGTTAAAGAATCTGTTAAAGTTTGCCGGTGATAAAAATGTTTATGATAATCTTCTTGAGATTAAGACAGACAACAAGAGAAATCTTGCAGAATACCTTAAGCAGACACAGGGAATAGAGATTAATCCACAGTCAATATTCGATATACAGATAAAGCGTCTGCATGAATATAAAAGACAGCAGATGAATGCACTGTATATAATATATAAATATTTTGACATTAAGGCAGGCAATATTCCAAAGACTCCTGTTACAGTAATATTTGGCGCAAAGGCTGCACCTGCATATACAATTGCGAAGGATATAATTCATCTGATACTTACATTGAGTAAGGTTATTGAAGCTGATAAAGATGTAAGTCCATATCTTAAGGTAGTTCTTGTCCAGAATTATAATGTAACACTGGCAGAGAAGCTGATTCCTGCATGTGATATATCAGAGCAGATATCACTTGCATCTAAAGAAGCGTCAGGAACAGGCAACATGAAATTCATGCTCAATGGTGCTGTGACATTAGGAACAATGGATGGTGCTAATGTTGAGATTGCAGAGCTTGTAGGTAAAGATAATATATATACATTTGGCGCAACAAGTGATGAAGTTATTGCACATTATGAAAAATGTGACTATAACGCAAAGAAGCTTTATGAGACAGATGCTCTTATAAAAAAATGTGTGGATTTTATAATATCGGATGCTATGCTTCAGGCAGGTGATTCACATAGTCTTAACAGACTGTATAATGAGATTGTAGGAAAAGACTGGTTTATGGCATTGCTTGACTTACGAAGCTATATAGAAACCAAAGAAAAGGCTCTCACAGATTATGATGACAGATATGCGTGGGCAGAAAAAATGCTTGTTAATATTGCAAATGCCGGATTTTTCTCATCAGACAGAACAATCAAACAGTACAATGAAGATATATGGCATCTTTAATATAACTAAATAAGTTGATAATAATTGCCCCGGAAGCTATAATCATTATAAGAGCAAAAGTTCGTGAATGAGGAAGGTTTCGGGGTAGATTTATGTATAATATACTTATAGTGGATGATGAAAAGATTGAAAGAAGCGGAATAAGAATGCTTCTTAAGAGAATGGGAATTGAGCTTGGAGTATTTGAGGCGTGCAACGGAAAGCAGGCACTGGAATATCTGACATCTGACAAGAATACAGGAATTGGACATATAGATATACTGCTTACAGATGTTAAGATGCCGTTTATGGACGGAATAGAGCTTATTAAGAATGTGATGCACAACGACATCAGTTTAAAGACAATTATATTCTCAGGCTATAACGAGTTTGAGTATGCCAAGCTGGCAGTTAAATTAGGAGTTAAAGATTATATATTAAAGCCGGTTGATCCGTCAGAATTCAGTTCGACAATTACAGGGGTTATAACAGAGCTTGACGAGGAACACAAGAAGGACGAGGACTATAACCGGCAGGCTAACTTTATAAAACAGTACTACATGTATACGCTGCTCAACTCCGGTGAGCATCAGGAATACTTGATAATGGGGATTTTCTGGCAGGGTATAACAGACTTGCACTTATAGAATTCAATACTGATTTCTTTGGGAAATATGATACGATTTTGAGGTGAAGACATATTTAAAGAGATAACCGGGGAACTGGATTATCAGTACCTTAATCTTAACCCGTTACAGTCAGTTATCATATTTTCTGATAAATCATTCACAGCAGATGGTAATATTGATAAGAACATTGAAGAAATGTTTACAAATATTCATGACTATATATATAGAAAGACGGGGCAGTTTATGTATATTGCTGTGTCCGGTTTATTCAACGATTATCATAAGCTTCCACAGGTAATGGATGCAGCTGGAATACACTGATGAATAATAAGTTTTATGAGACAGGAAGATACATTTATTCTGATAATATCAGTGAAGATACACCTGTGCTTGTACAGATTGATGATGATGCACTTATGAAGCAGATGAAGCAGGATATCAAGATGAAGGATATCACATTTTTACGGATACATTTTGATGCATTGTGTAAGAAGTACAGGGGGCAGTCGAACTTCTCACATATATACATCAAGTTTGTATTTTCCAATCTGCTAAAAGATTTCTATGACAACATTCCGGGTGCTAATCAGGCGGAATTTGGCCGGGAGATAGACAGATTGTATACATCTGAGGACTTTTCATGCATCATGGATATTGTTAATAAGAATATTGATTTGCTGGAAAAGTCATTTGGTAGTGATCCTGTTTCATCTCATAGAGAGATAGAGATGGTTAAGGATTATATTCATGGACATTTCGGAGAAGAAATAAGCGCCCAGCAGCTTGCGGATATGGTTTATCTTGCACCAAGCTATCTTAAGTTCACTTTTTAAGAAGGAAACAGGACAGAATCTTAGCAAGTATATTAAGCAGTACCGGATGGAGAAGGCAAGGCAGATGCTTGAGGATACGAACATGAAGATAGTATGTATCAGTGAGAAGGTGGGATATCCTAATGTGTCATATTTCTGTCAGAGCTTCAGGGAGTATTGTGGCGTAAGTCCACAGAAGTTCAGGGAAAATGCTGAATAATAATTAGTAATTAAACGTGCGAGGTATAGTTTGCTTGAGATGGATAAGACAGAGAATTAACAATATAAAATTACAGAATAAGCTTGCCAGTATATATATAGTTACTGGTCTTATTCCGTTGTTTGTCCTGTTTGCATTTGCGTTCGGACAGATGCGTTCTATTCTTATGGACAGGGATTTAAAGAGCATGCAGGGTTCGTTAGAGCAGTCTGTTGCTACTGTGGACGGTCAGATTGAGGTATATAATAATCTTTCTAACTATATAACATTTAATGAAACGATTTCAAGTGTGCTTGCCTATGATTACAGCAGCACATATGAAATGTACAGCCAGATTGTTACAACCTTTGACCCTATGCTGTCTTCACTAAGATATTTCCATAATGATATAAATAAGGTCACAGTATATGCTGATAATGGAATAAAGCATGATACAACGATTGCACCTATTGATGAAATTAAGAATGAACCTTTTTTCGATATGGCATCAGATTCTACAGCTATTAACTGGTATGTAGATAAGGATAGCAAAAAGCTTATATCTGCAAGAAAAATGTCAACACTTGAACATATGGGAATCACAGGTATTATGTATATAGATGTCAGTTATGATAGTGTTATGTCGTCATACAGACAGGGACTTGAACCCGGATGTGGAATAATAGTGGTTGACAAAGCTGGTGCAGTGATTGGGGAGTTTAATAATATTGGTGATGATAGCAGATATGTTTTGAATTATTCGGACAATAACGTTATGGAAAAACAAGGGGCAAAGCTGACTTTAAAAAAAATGCTGGGTGAAGTCCGCTGGGATGGAAATATATGCAGTAATGCAGGAGGCTATGCACTGGTAAGAAAAGAATCACCGGTTACAGGCTGGACAACCTATATATATGAGCCAAGGAAAATGATGTTTAATTCGACCAGCTCGATAACTGCCATGATAATAGTAGCAGTTGTGGTTGCATTGCTTGGACTGGCAGCTTCTATTACAGCTACATCTGGATTTATCACAAAAAGAATCAGAAAGCTGAAGGCTAGCATGGCTAAGGTCGAGCAGGGAGATTTTGATGCGGTCATTAGGACAGAGGATAAAGATGAGATTGGAGAGCTGATCCATGGCTTTAATGAGATGACAACACAGACGAAGAACCTTATAACCCAGTGTATGAAGGGCGCATAAGCCAGAAGGAGTCTGAGATGAAGGCGTTAAGGGCACAGATTAATCCACATTTTCTGTATAATTCGTGTCACTTATTAACTGGAAGGCTATTGAATATGAGCAGGATGATATAAGCAGGATTACTCTGGCATTATCTAATTATTACAGGACTTCACTTAACAAGGGTAAGAATACACTTATGCTTGAGCAGGAGGTAAGTAATGTACTGGGATTTAACATTTGAATACGGTGTATGCTCAGAGCAGGACGCAGGAAAGATAGTTCCACAGGATCCAGAGAATTCAGGAGATGTATACTTCTTTGCTAACGACCAGCTTCAGACACTTGTTGATGCTAACGCTATTGCAAAGCTTGGTGGTGAGACAGCAGATTATGTTAAGAAAACTAACTCAGATGCAATTGTAGATTCAGTATCAGTAGATGGGGCTGTATATGGAGTACCATTTACAACTAATACATGGTTTATGTACTATGACAAGAGCAAATTCACAGAAAGTGATGTAAAGAGCCTTGATAAGATGCTTGAAAAGAATAAGGTAGCTTTCAATATTACAGAGGGCTGGTATATGTCATCATTCTTCCTTGCTAATGGATGTACATATTTTGGAAAAGACGGAAAAGATAATTCAGCAGGTGTTGATATCTCAGGAGATAAGGGAACACAGGCAACACAGGCAATGGTTTCATTTGTTAACAATCCTAACTTTGTCAATGACCTTCAGGGTGTAGGTATAGCAGGCTTAAGAGATGGTTCTGTTGGAGCTTACTTCTCAGGTTCATGGGATTATAAGAGCGTTAAAGAGATTCTTGGAGACAATTTTGGAGCAGTTTCACTTCCTACAGTAAAGATTGGTGGAAAAGACAAGCAGATGTTAGCATTTGCAGGTTCTAAGGCAATCGCAGTTAATCCTAACTGCAAGTATCAGCAGGTAGCAGTTGCACTTGCAAAGTATCTTGGAAGCAAGGATGCACAGAAGAAGCACTATGAATTAAGAGGTGTTATTCCTTGTAATACAGAGCTTCTTGCAACTGATGAAGTAAAGAAGGATGCACTTGTAACAGCACAGAATGATACATTTAACAAGACATCAGTAATCCAGCCAACAGTAACAGGCATGAATGATTACTGGGCACCTGCACAGAACTTTGCTAAGGCAATCGTAAATGGTGAAATAACAGCAGATAATGCAGCAGCTAAGACACAGGATTTCTATAAGCAGATTAATACATCAATCGCAAAATAATTGATAGGGATTAAATGCTGAAAGGAGTGGCGCATAATGGCAGTTAAGTTCACTGAATCATTTAGAAAAGGAAATATATTTACGAAGTTAAGCATTCTGATTCCGGGACTTGGTAATCTTGTAGGAAAGCAGATTATAAAGGGAATTATGTATATAGCTATAGAAGCAGCCTTTGTATGCTTTATGATTATGAAGGGAATTAACTGCCTTGCGATGCTTCCAGGTCTTGGAAGCAGACCGCAGCAGGAGGTCTGGAATGAAAAGCTTGGAATATATGAGTATGTTGCAGGTGATAATTCACTTCTTATACTTCTGTATGGAATAGCAACAATATTCATGATTATAGCTTACATAATAGTTGCAGCGGGTGCTGTGAAAAGCTCATATAAGCTGGAGCTGTTAAAGGAAAAAGGAAAGCATATAAACACATTTGCAGAAGACATGAAGTCGCTGTTTAATGAGAATCTTCATAAGTTGCTGCTTACACTTCCGGTATCAGGTGTGCTTATATTTACAATACTTCCACTTATTTTCATGATAAGCATGGCATTTACTAATTATAGTAAGGTTAACAATCATCTGGTGCTTTTCGACTGGGTAGGACTTGAGAATTTCAAGCAGATATTCGATTCAGGAAGCATGATAGGACAGTCCTTCTGGTCAGTATTTGGCTGGACTATAGTGTGGGCAGTATTTGCAACATTTCTTAATTACATATTCGGAATACTTGTTGCACTGCTTATTAACAGAAAAGGTACGAAATTCAAGGCCTTCTGGAGATTTGTATTTATACTTTCAATTGCAATTCCACAGTTTGTTTCACTTCTTATTGTCAGAAGCATGCTGGCACAGGATGGAATTATAAATGTTGTTTTAAAGAATGCAGGCTGGATAACAAAATCACTGCCATTCTTTACAAATGCGACTTGGGCAAGAATCACAGTAATCGTGGTAAATCTGTGGATAGGTATTCCATATACTATTCTGCAGGTTACAGGTATATTACAGAATATACCTATGGAGTTGTATGAGGCAGCAGATGTAGATGGAGCTAATGGATTTGTCAAGTTTATTAAGATAACAATGCCATATATGTTATTTGTAACGGCACCATATCTTATTACTACATTTACAGCTAATATTAACAACTTTAATATTGTTTATCTGCTGACTAAGGGTGATCCTGTTATGGCAGGTGCAACGGCAGGAAAGACAGACCTTCTGGTAACATGGCTGTACAAGATGACAGTCGATTTTCAATATTATAATCTTGGTGCTGTTATCGGTATTATGACATTCATATTCTTAGCGATTGGTTCACTGCTTGTATACAGAAGAACAAAAGCGTATAAAGATGAGGAGGGATTCCAGTGAAAAAGAAAAAGACTATTAAAAATATACTGGCACATACAGTGCTTACAATATTAGCGATAGTGTGGGTAAGTCCTCTTTTCTGGATACTCCTCACAAGCTTCAGGGCTCAGAAGGGTGCTTATACAAGCTCCTTCTTCCCAAAGCAGTATTCACTTGATAATTATGTAAAGCTTTTTACAGATACAGGAATACTTAATTTTCCACGAATGTTTACCAATACTCTGATAGTAGCAGTATTCTCATGTATTATATCAACATTTTTTGTACTGTCAGTAGCCTACTGTATGTCAAGGCTTAAGTTTAAGATGAGAAAAGCAATGATGAATATCGCAATGATACTTGGACTTTTCCCTGCATTTATGGCGATGGTTGCCGTATATTATATACTTAAAGCAGTAGGACTTTCAGAAGGAGCAATGATAAGAGTTGCGCTTGTGCTTGTATATTCAGCATCATCAGGAATACAGTTTTACATTGCAAAGGGATTCTTTGATACTATCCCTAAGACAATAGATGAGGCTGCTATGATAGATGGAGCAACGAAGTGGCAGGTATTTACTAAGATAACAATACCTTTAAGTAAACCAATTATCGTGTATACAGTACTTACTTCTTTCATAGCACCATGGGTTGATTTCATATTTGCAAGAGTTATATGCCGTGCCAATGCCAACTATTATACAGTTGCAATCGGTTTATGGCAGATGCTTGAAAAGGAATATGTTGATGTATGGTACACAAGATTTGCAGCAGGAGCAGTTCTTATATCAATTCCAATTGCAGCCTTGTTTATGATAATGCAAAGATGTTATAATGAAAGCATGACAGGTGCAGTGAAGGGTTAGATATATGAATAGATTAAAGCAAACATTAAAAAAATGTGTGGCATTTGGTGTCACAGGAATAATGCTTATATTAGCCGGGTGTAAAAGCCCGGCTGGTTTTGTGTCTAATGATAATGAAGAATACAATGCGAGAATGGAAGAAGCGAGAACAACTCCATTCGGAGCTTACCCGGAGACTATAGAATATACACTTGGAAAGATGACAAGTGTTAATAATTCCAATATGCCGGAGAATGACACTTATACGGATAATGCGTACACACGCTATATTAAGTCTGTGATAAATGTGCAGAATGTTGATGTATTTGAAGCAAACGACAGCCAGTATGACACTAATGTTTCAATGGTAATCTCAATGGGAAGCCTTCCGGATATTATGGTTGTATCAAGTCAGGATGAGGTTGAACAGTTAGTGGAAGCAGGACTTATAGAGGACCTTACAGAAAGCTACAATAACTGTATAAGTGACAGAATCAGGAAAATGTATGAAAGCTATGGCGATTCACTTAAGGATATGGTTACATATGATG
>VOFC01007071.1_pt1 | contig 28640 bp, 49 predicted proteins | sample 5384161 | NCBI WGS metagenome assembly VOFC01 (sample SAMN12384722, study PRJNA508395) | human gut metagenome | isolation source: healthy gut B | host: Homo sapiens | reverse complement strand
TGAAAATTATGTTACAAAAGAATTTAAGGTAGATATAACAGACAGAACAAATGTGGCTACAAAGGCAGGAAAGTACGCAACAAGTGTTCCAAACGTATTTACAGCCGGAGATATGCACAGAGGCCAGTCATTGGTAGTATGGGCAATTCGTGAAGGCCGTGACTGCGCAAGAGAAGTAGATGAAGCATTGATGGGATATACAATGCTGTAGTGGGATGAAATATCAGAAAAGACATAATATAAAAGAACAGGACCGTCAGTTGAAAAGGCTGAAAGGTCCTGTTTTTAAGTTTGATTGAATTGAGTTCCGTGTCAAGGACATTTTCAAAAAGTTTGTAGTGATTTTTAAATTGCTCCATATGAGTTAAAAGTTGTTCGTATGGGGCAAGTATAAAGCTTGTATATATTCAAATTTAATAGAAACTACCCCATGGAGTAAGGCTTGCGCAGAATATGAGGCAAATTCAAAGTTTGAATAGATTCAAATTTAATAAAAACTGCCCCACAGAATAAGGCTTGCGCAGAATATGGGGCAAGTATAAAAACTTGTATATATTCAAATTTAACCGAAACTACCCCATAGAGTAAGAGCTGCGTAGGATATGAGGTACTTTTAAAAGATTTGTACCATATGAGCAGAAAATATCGTATATGGTACAGATATGAAGTTTGCCCAGTTTGATTTCTAAGAAATCTGTACCATATAAGCAAGAAATATCGTATATGGTACAGATATGAAGTTTGCTCGGCTTGATTTTTTAAGAAATCTGTACCATATAAGCAGAAATTATCATATATGGTACAGATATGAAGTTCGCTCGGCTTGATTTTTAAGAAATCTGTACCATATAAGCAGAAATTATCATATATGGTACAGATATGAAGTTTGCTGAAATATAAGTATCAAATAAGTTGTTTTTCTTGTAGCCCTCAGTTGGTGGCAGTGGGCACTTATTGGCAACTGTTGGTGTAGTTACTGATTTATTTACTCTTACCTTGCACTTTAATACATATTTCTTGCCATTTTGTTTAACAGTGGCTTTTACAACTGTTGAACCTACTTTCTTTGCAGAAACAATTCCTTTTTTGGAAACCTTTACAATTTTAGAATTATTAGACTTCCAAGATATTTTCGCATTTTTACTAAGCTTTTTAATCTTAAGTATTTTCTTTGAACCTGTTTCTAATGAAATCTTAGTTGAAGATAACTTTGGAGTCTGTTGTTTAGCCGAAACACTAGTGCTATTAAACAAACAAAAACTGCTTAGCATCATCATAGTAACAAAAATAAACATAAATCTTCTTTTTCATATCATTTACCTCCTTAAATAACCGACCTACTTTTTGGTAAATCAATTATAAAATATTTGATTAAAAAATGAAAGAATGTTAAGATAAAAATTAGGAGAGAGTGGTTGTGGAAAGACCACTCTCTTATCTATATTAGAGGGAATCGAGCAGCCTGACAGCGGAGTGTTAATCCTTAAGGATTGTGATATGTATGGAATGAAGTTACAACAATGATTAAAAGAATGGATACAGTATTCGAAATCAAAAACAAAAAACTTAAAAGGACAGACTATTATGCTTAAAATTACAACAAAAATTATGGAAAGACAAAAGGTGTCAAATATCATTTTGAAAAGATGGCGAACATAAATATTCATTTAATAAGCAGTCTATACATATAAGTAAAATAGTAAATCAAGGGTATAATAATTCTAATATATCAGGTGAAGGTTTAATAACTATAGTTGTACCAAAAAGTAATACTAGTATTAAAAGTATTATTAGTGGGTATGATGACATTTTTATAGAAGCAAAAAATAATATTGATATTTTTAATTTTAAGGATAGCAGGGTAAGTGAAGCTTTGAAGAAACTTGACAGGGAAGTGTTAATAATATTGTATAATTTAATTATTGTTATTATAATTTCTATAATCAGTCGTTTGGTTATAGTTCGTAGCCTTAACAAAATGAAGGTTAGAGACTGGTTGAGAGGAATTGTGTAGTAAGTAAAAGGAGGCAGCTTATGAATGGAAGTCACATTGCCATTCCAACCATTCTTAAGGTAGGAAAAGGCACTTTAAAAGATATAGGAAGTTACATTAAGGACAGCAGAATTGAAAATGCTGTAGTTTATTTTTGGAAATGGTCTGGTTGACCTGTTTGGAGATACTGTTCTTCAATCATTTCAAAAGGAAAATATTAATGTTTTGGAATATAAGGAACTGGATTCTATTAAAATAGAAGATATAATAGAGTTGGCTTTTTCAATTGACAGCAAGGCACAGATTATTGTGGGAATTGGTGGTGGAAAGGTTATTGATGCTGCAAAATATGCAGCCTATTTAAGAAAATTACCTTTCATTAGTGTGCCTACATCTGCATCCAGTGACGGCTTTTCCAGTGCCAGTGCGTCATTACTTGTTAATGGAAGAAGAACTTCTGTGCCGGCAAAACTTGCATATGGAATTATTGCAGACACTGATGTTATAAAAAGTGCTCCGGAAAAGTTTTTGTATTCAGGTATTGGTGACATGGTATCAAAAATTACAGCACTTTATGATTGGGTATTTGAGGATGAACACGGATATGCGGTGCTAAATGATTTTGCCATGATGATTGCAAAGAAAGCAGTCAATAGTTTTGTGAGAACTCCTTTGAGAGTATAAAAGATGACCTGTTCTTAAGAGAACTTCTTGATTCACTTGCAATGAGTGGAATTGCCAATGAAATAGCAGGAAACAGTTCTCCTGCAAGTGGAAGCGAACATCTTATTTCTCATGCTTTAGATAAAACATTGGAGCATCCGCAACTTCATGGAATTCAGGTTGGAATTGCAACTTATATAATGAGCAAGGTTCAGGACCACAGATATGTTCGTGTAAATACAATATTTGAACAGACAGGCTTCTGGGATTATGTAAGTACCCTTGGACTAAAACGTGAGGATTATGCAAGGGCAATTGATATTGCACCGTCAATAAAACCACACAGACACACTTATCTCCATGAGAAAAAAATATAGGAGCTGGCAAAAAAAAGTTCTCTATGAAGATGAAGTTTTAAAGAAAGTGTTTGGCTGAATATAAGCTATTGTGGTATAATACTTTAGTTCAAGTGATTTATTTTTGGAGGATAATATGAAAGTATTAATGTTTAACGGAAGCCCTAAAGCTAAGGGCTGTACATATACAGCATTGGAAGAGATGGCTAAAGTCTTAAATGAAGAAGGCATTGAAACAGAGATTATGCACGTAGGAGCACACCCACAGGGAAGTTGTATGGGCTGTGGCGGTTGCTCAAAAACAGGTGAATGTGTGTATGGTGGAGAAGTAGTTGAAGCAGCAAAGAAGCTTAAAGAAGCTGACGGAGTCGTTTTTGGAAGCCCTGTTCATTATGCATCAATTAGTGGAAATATGATGGGATTTCTTCACAGATTATCATGGAGTGCAGGAAAAAGATTTAAAATATAAACCGGCAGCTATGGTTGTAAGTGCAAGAAGAGCAGGAACAACAAGTGCTCTTGATGAAATTGCAAAGATACCTGAGTTTTTCCATATGCCATTAATTAACGGAAATTATTGGCCAATGGTTCACGGAAGCACACCTGATGATGTAAGAAAAGATGAAGAAGGTCTTCAGATAGTAAGAAATATTGGACGAAATATGGCTTGGATTTTGAAGTGTATTCAGGTTGGAAAAGAAAATGGAATTGAACATCCACAGCCGGAAGATCCGGTTAAGACTAATTTCATCCGTTAATAAAACTGTTACAAAATATTTATCTGATTTAAAAGAAAGAATGGTAGAGTACTGACTAAGGGCAAGTGCTAACTTAAAAACGGATAGCGAAAGGAGATCTTATGGAAGACCAGACTATTATTGACAATGAAGCAGAGAACAAGGATTTACATAATGCTTCAGAAGAGAAAGCAGAAAACAAAGATTTACGCAATGCTTCAGACAAGAAAGAAAAAGAAGAAAGAAAAAAGAGAAAGTTGATCCCAAGAAGGAATTTTTTCAGTTGGGTAAGAATTTTTGTTGTAGCCATTGCTTTTGGCATTGTGCATTAATAATTTTCTTATAATTAATGCCAACGTACCATCAGGCTCAATGGAGAATACAATTATGACAGGTTCAAGAATGATTGGACTTAGAACAGCTTATTGGTTCAAGGAACCACAGAGAGGTGAAATCATAATTTTCAAATATCCTGATGATGAATCAGAAAACTTCGTAAAGAGAGTAATCGGTTTGCCGGGAGAAAAGGTAACAATTAAAGACTCAAAGATTTATATTAATGACTCAAAAGAACCATTAAAAGAAACATACTTAAAAAGAGGATTGGTACTGGGAAAATGGTTCAGAGGAATCCGGTGGAGAGCTTGTATATCAAGTGCCAGAAGACAGTTATTTCGTCTTAGGTGACAACAGAAACAATTCTAAGGATTCAAGACTTTGGACAACAACAAACTATGTAAGCAAGTCAAAGATAATTGCAAAGGCAGAGTTTGTATATTGGCCATGGAAAGTCAAGGGAATGCTGGAAACAGCCAAGTATGATTAGAGTGGATTGATTAATTTAGAATGAAATTAGAATAAGAAAGATTGAAATTATAAAGAAGATGAAAGGTATATCGCTGAAAGGTAGTATGCCTTTTTGGTTTTGGGGGGGAGTATACGAAAAAATTCGCTTTATGCAATACTTTTGGGAGCGGCAGGACCGGTCTTTCGGCTGCGATTACGTGTTGTGGAACGAAAACGCTACACCACAAGTAATTTATTCAAATTTTCGTATATTTTCGTTTCCAATTACGTGTCGTGGAACGAAAACGCTACACCACAAGTAATTTATTCAAATTTTCGTATATTTTCGTTTCCAATTACGTGTCAGAGAATAAAAATGTTATATCACACGTAAAGCTTGCCTAGTCGCAGGCAATTACGGAATATAGAACCGAAAATGTTGTGACATCCGTAATGGGTATCGTAAACTGGCCTATACTGAACCCCCAGGGCGTGTACACCGCCCTGGATGACTTTGTACCGAAAATGAGAAGAGAAATCTTCAAAAAATCAGCTTACTTAAAAGGCATTTCTCACACAAAAATATGACAAATCAAATAACTTGTAAGATATTTTGTACACCATATTTTTCCAACCTATAATTTTCCTATAAAAAATGTAAAAAATATATAATAAAAATATTTCAAATTGTGTTATTTTGTAATGAAAATGTTATAATAATGTGATAAATGAAAAAAAAGGACGAGCAACATAAGAGAATGAAAAAAGAAAATTATAGTGGCATCAGTGTTTACAGTAGCCTTAATTGGCGGAATTATAGGAATTAAATCTGTTTCAGGAGGACATCACACAAGCGGAGCGGAGACGAAGATTGTACAGAAAACAACAATTCAGGAAACAACTACGGCAGTGCAAAATGAGACAAAGGCACCTGTAGAAACTAAAAAAAAGGTTGATTTAATTTTTTCCTGAAAAGTATAAGAATGTAAGTGCAATAAAGATTGAAAAGAAGAAGGTCAAGTCTGAAGACGATTCAGATGAGATGGTTGAAATATACGAGAAGAATGATGAAAAGTCTAAAGTTGTAGGAATCGGTGTAGATGGCAGTTACGTTAAGATTCTTAAAAAAGGAAAAAAATTTTACCAGATTAAATCTGACAAGATTACAGGATATGTTAAGAAAGAAAATGTAGTAACAGGCAAGAAGGCTAAGGAAGTTTTAATTGAAGCCAAGGACGTTATTGCAAAGGTTAAAGCGAAGAAAACAGAACTTAGAAGCGAAGATAATAAGAAATCAAAAGTTTTGTCTAATCTACAGGAGAAGGCAGAATATCCAATAACAGATATAAGCAAGGACAAAAAAAGTGGATTAAAGTAGAGAGAACATCCACAATGTCAGGATGGGTTAAGACTAAAGATGTTACTGTAAAGATTCACAAGGAATATTTGTATACCCCGGAAGAATATGATGATATGCTTGAGCAGGAATGGGCAGCTAATGCCATTACATATACTTTGGAAGAAACTTCTCTTCCAAAAGAAGGCGAAGCAGCAGAGTTTTTGAAATATGCAACACAATTCCTTGGAAACAGATATGTTTGGGGTGGAACAAGTCTTACAAGCGGAGCAGACTGTTCAGGTTTTTACAATGTCTTTGTTTAAAAAATTTGGATATAGTTTAAGCAGAACGGCAGCAGAGCAGGCTTACAATGGCAAAGCAGTAAAAAGTAACAAGCTTAAACCGGGAGATTTAGTATTTTATCATACAGACAGAAAAAACAAGAATAGAATAAGTCATGTTGCTATTTATATTGGCGACGGGAAGATTCTTCATTCTGCAAACAAGACTCAGGGTGTAATAATTTCAAGACTTGGCAATCCTTGTGCCGCAAGACGAATTTTAAGTGGAAAGTCAGTAAAAAAAGACAAGGATAAAGATAAAGAGAAAACAGCAGTTGTATCAACAAAGAAAGATATTAAACGATTAAATCAGGAAACAACAACTGAAGAAGAAAAGTTCAACTGTTAAAATAGAAACAACGACACAAGTTCCTAATACTACAGAAGTGGAAACAACTACAAAGGTAGAGGAAACTGAAAGTTGTACAGATGAAGAATAAACATAAAAAAAGAGTTGTACTAAAAAATATATAGTAAGTGAGAATGGGCTACTATCTTTGTAAAATAAAATTTGCAAAGATAGTAGTCCATTTAATGTTTTGTGGAATAGTATAAAAGTTGAATTTTTATAGATTATCATAATAAATAATTTCTGATGTGGTAATAAAGTTAAGTTTCTTATAAAGATTATATGCCGGAACGTTTTCTTTTGTAACGTGAAGTATAATATTTTGGCATATATTTTTTATATCATATAAAGAATATTGTAAAAAAAAGAAGTTTGCTGTAACCATTGCCACGAAAAGCTTCATTAATTTCAACATTATGAATGCATCCACAGGTTTCAAAAATGCTTACGAAACAGGAACCAATGTTGTTATTATCTTTAAAAATCTCAAATATAATTTCATCTTCATTTTCTGTTTTCTTAAAATCAATTGAACAGTCAAAGGATGAAGGCTTTTCGACAATGTTGTCTGTGTTAATAACCATTGAACATTCAGTGGTACTTGGATAATAACCATTGGTTCTAAGAAAATTTGGAACTGTCTTATTATCTTTTGCAACAGGAATGGAAATATAGAAATCTTCCATTTCATAAGAAAGCTTCTCCATAAGATAATTGCCAATGTTATTATTGCGATATTCGGGCAATACAAAGCCACAAATTTCTGCAGTTGATTCATCTATGAGATAGATGGAAATAAAACCTACAATTGTTTTATCTTTTTTTTTGCAATAATGACTTTTGAATAATCATCTTCTAAAGTATTATTATCTTTTTATATTTTCATTCGGTTCATTATCAATAGTTGTTTCACAATCTTCGTTATCAATAAAAAATGTATTCTTAACATTATCAAAATTATTAAATATATTAGCAATATTAGACAGATCTTCATAAAGTTTATCATTTATTTCAGATATAAATTCAAACGTAAGATTATCTAAATCTATTTCAGAGCTATTTTTTGCATTAGAATTACAATTATTATTAGAATCACAATCTGTTTTAAAATCATAGTTCATATTATTAGTCTCCGCTTTCAATAAAAATTACTTAATTAGAGTATCATAAAGATAAAAATAATCCAACAAAAATAGTAAAACCTTATGGAATGTGGTATATTGTTTTAGGTAAAATCAATATGAAACAGATAATATTAAAATCAAGAATAGAAAGTTAAAAATGGTATAGCATATGAAATTAAAAATAGGTTCTCATGTTGGAATGAGTGGAAAGGATATGCTTTTAGGTTCAGCTAAGGAAGCTTATTCATATGGAGCAAATGTCTTTATGGCGTATACAGGTGCTCCACAAAATACGCGCAGAAAAAGAAATAAGTGAATTAAAAATAAAAGAAGCATGGGAGTATATGGCACATCATAATATAGATGAAATAGTGATTCACGCACCATATATTATTAATCTTGCCAATACAATAAAACCGGAAACTTACGAAATAGCAGAAAAGTTTTTTGGCAACAGAATTGGAAAGAACAGAGGCAATGGGAAGCAGAATTATGGTTCTTCATCCGGGTTCACATGTTGGAGCAGGAGTTGATGCAGGAATTAATCAGATAGTGAAAGGCATTAACAATGTGCTAACTAAGGATAGTAAGGCATGTATTGCCCTTGAAACAATGGCAGGAAAGGGCAGCGAAATAGGAAGAAATTTTGAAGAACTTGCAAGAATATATGATGGAGTAGTTTACAATGACAAGCTTAGAGTTTGTTTTGATACATGTCATGTTAATGATGCCGGGTATGACATTGTTAACGATTTAAGCGGAGTTTTTGAGAAGTTTGATAAAGTTATCGGAACAGACCAGATTGGTGTTTTTCATATTAATGATAGCAAGAACGTGCTTGGTGCAGGAAAAGACCGACACGAAAATATAGGTTTTGGAAACATTGGATATGACACTTTAAGACAAATAATTTATATGGAACAGTTTGAAAATATTCAAAAGATTCTTGAAACACCTTATGTTAAAGATCCGGAAAACAGCAAAATCTTATGCACCATATAAGTTTGAAATAGAAATGATTAAGAAAGGAGAGTTTAATACTAACTTGCAGAATGAAATCCTGCAAAATGGCAGATAGTATTATGGACAGTTTAATTTATAGCTTAAATGCTACAGTACCCGTTTTTGTGGTTATTGTAGTTGGATATTTACTTAAAAAGAATAGGATGGATAAATCAGGGATTTATTGAGGCATCCAATAAAATAAATTTTAAAGTTACTTTGCCGGCACTTTTTAATACAGGACATGGTAAACAATAACTTTATGGAAAAATTTGAATTAGGTTATGTTATTTTTTGTGCCGTTGCAACAACAATAAGCATACTTACAATGTGGTTTCTTGCAAGAATTTTTATGAAAGATAAATCAATTATAGGAGAGTTTGTACAGGCTTCCTACAGAAGCAGCGCTGCAGTACTTGGGCGGCATTTATCTTAAATATTTATTCAGATACGGGAATGGTTCCGCTGATGATAATGTGCAGTTCCACTTTACAACATATTTGCTGTAATAATTCTTACAGTTGAATGTCCCGAAAAAGGTGCAGGTCAGTCAAAAACTTTGTCATCAACGTTAAAGGGAATAGCTACAAACCCTATTATTTTAAGTATTGTTGCAGGGGTTATTTTGTCAGTGCTTAATGTACATTTTCCTAAAATGCTTGATAACACCATTTCTAATTTTTCAAAGATGGCAACACCACTTGCACTTATTGCAATAGGTGGAAGTTTTGAGTTTGGCAAGGCACTTCAAAAGATTAAACCGGCAGTTATAGCAACTGCAATGAAGCTTGTTGGCTGGGCTTTAGTATTCCTTCCAATTGCAATATGGCTTGGATATAGGGACGCAAAATTAATGGCAATAGTAATTATGCTTGCCTCACCAGCAACACCAAGTTGTTACATAATGTCAAGAAGTATGCACAGCGAAGGAACTCTAACAAGCAGTGTTATTGTTTTGACAACAATGTGTTCAGCATTCACAATTACGGCAATTATCTATATTTTAAGAGCAATAGGACTTGTTTAAAAAAAAAAAAAGAAAGGTAATTTATTTAGGAATTATGTGGTATTGAAATGAAAAGAGAAGAACAAAAATAGAAAATACATGGAAAATGGAAGATATGTATTCTTCTGATCAGGCTATGGAAAATGATTTAGACAAAGCCTTAAAAAAATGATATCAGAATATAACAAATATAAAGATAATGTTTCGAAGAATAAGGAGACATTATTAGAATATTTGAAATTTAATGATGAAATAAACCTTATGGCAGAAAAAAGTTTATGTATATTCCAATCAGAAATATCATGAAGATATGACAAATTCTAAGTATCAGACATATTCCGGTAAAGCTCAAAAATTAGTTGTAGAGCTTGGTAGTGCAACAGCATTTTTTTGAACCGGAAATTCTTGAAATGGATGAGAATGTTTTAAAGGAATGGTTGGAAAATAAGGAATTTGCCGATTATAGAAGATATATTAGTGAAATACTAAGAGCAAAGGCTCATACATTAGATAAGAAGACGGAAGAAATTCTTGCAAAAAAGTAAACGTATGGCAAGTGCTGCTGACAATATTTATGCTATGTATAATGGAGCAGACATTGATTTCCCAACAGTTAAGGATAAGGATGGCAATGAAATAAAGATAACACATGGCAATTTTGTGCCGATTTTAAGTGGCGCTGACAGACAGCTTAGAAAAGATGCGTTTAAGGCTTTATATGGCACATATGGAAAAATGAAAAATACTATTGCGGCAACATATAATGCCAATGTGGAACAGGCTTGTTTTTATGCTGATGTAAGAAATTATCCTTCAACTAGAGCAATGTATTTGGATGAAAGCAATATTCCGGAGGAAGTCTATGACAACTTAATTGAAGTTGTTCATGAACATATGGACTTAATGCACAGATATGTGTCGCTTAGAAAGAAAGCTTTAGGTGTTGATCAACTTCATATGTATGATGTTTATGCACCTATAGTTGAAACTCCTGATAAAAAAATTCCTTTTGAAAAGGCTAAAGAAATGGTTAAGGCAGGTCTTGCACCAATGGGCAAAGATTATATTAACAAACTTCAGGAAGGTTTTGACAATCGTTGGATAGATATTTATGAAAATGAAGGAAAAAGAAGTGGGGCATATTCATGGGGAGCCTACGGGATACATCCTTATGTTCTTTTAAACTATCAGGGAACATTAGATCATGTATTTACTTTGGCACATGAAATGGGTCACGCCCTTCACTCATATTATTCAGATTCAAACCAGAGCTATATCAATGCCGGATATAAGATATTTGTGGCAGAAGTGGCATCAACATGCAATGAGTCATTATTAATACACTATTTGCTAAAAAAAATACTGATAACAAGGCTGAAAAAAGCTTACTTAATAAATCATTTTCTTGAACAGTTTAAGGGGACATTATATCGACAGACTATGTTTGCAGAGTTTGAAAAAAATAACTCATAAGATGGTTGAAGAAGGTGAAACTCTTACAAGCGACATTCTTTGCAAAGTATATTATGATTTAAATAAGCAATATTTTGGCGAAGATATGGTATTAGACGAAGAAATTGCTTTGGAATGGGCAAGAATTCCACATTTCTACAATCCATTTTATGTATACCAGTATGCAACAGGAATTTCTGCTGCAATAGCATTATCTAAGAAAATAATGGAACAGGGCGAAGCAGGAGTTAAGGACTACATGAAATTCTTAACAGGCGGCGGCTCAAAGGATCCAATCGATTTGCTTAAATTAGCAGGAGTGGATATGACAACAAAAGAACCAATAGAAAAAGCACTGGAATTATTTAAAGAATTATTAGACCAAATGGAACAATCCTTTTTATCCATAGATACTAATGCATAATAAGTTGCTTTATTATTACGAAAACATATATACGCCCTGTCTTGATTTTTGCTATATGAAAAGTTTTAAGCATTAGTTTATCATAATATATAATCCTTTCTTTGGCACAAATGTTTGGAAAGACAACATATGTTTAGTTTGATGAATTTGTACTTGTTAAAAAAACAAGACTGTATTATTCTAATTTTATACGAAAATATAGTAAATAAAAATAAATGATTATTGAAAAAAGAAAAAAGAAAAAATAAATAAAAAATAAATTTTTATAAGAATGGGAGTGTTAATGAACAGAGAAAACTGGTTAAAAAATATTGAAGGTGCTGTTTTTTGATTTAGATGGTACCCTTCTTGATAGCTCATGGGTATGGGAAAAGGTAGATGAAAAATTTTTAGGTGACAGAGGCTTTCAGGTTCCGGATGATTATGTAGATGAGATTTCTCCTCTTGGCGCTGAGAGAGCAGCAGTTTATACAATAGAACGATTTGGCTTAAACGAAGACAAAGATGATATTGTAAGGGAATGGATTGAAATGGCAAAAAAGGAATATGCAACAGAGGTTGTATGCAAGCCTTATGCGAAAGAATTTCTTGAAGAACTACATAAACTTAATATAAAGATGGCAGTGGCAACATCCTCAGACAGAGAACTTTTTATGAAAACATTGGAGCGTGAAGGAATATTAAAATATTTTCAGAAAATAGTGACAGTGGATGAAGTTGAACGTGGAAAAGGTTATCCTGACATATATGAGGAAGCTGCAAGACGAATAAAAGTTAATCCACATAAATGCCTTGTGTTTGAGGATATTCTAGCGGGTGTAACAGGAGCATCACTTGGAGAGTTTAATGTTGTGGCAGTCTTCGATGAAAAGTCGAAACATAACTGGGAAAAAAAATCAAGAGTATATCAAAGTATAGCATTAATGATTATAAAGAATTATTGTAGAAGTAGTGATAAAAATTATAAAATAATATTAAAAAAATATATTGACAGATGTGTAAAGCTATGATATTATTTTTTCTTGCGTGTGACGCACACGTACAATGCGCGAGTGGCTCAGTGGTGGAGCACCCTCCTTGCCAAGGAGGGGGCCGCGGGTTCGATCCCCGTCTCGCGCTTTTTAATGCAAAAAACAGCATCCTAAAAAGGGTGCTGTTTTTTTCGTAAGCCCAATCCTGGGCTCGAAGGTTCGAAAGTTTCGCCTGCCGGCTCGGTCGTTGCTCCTGCAAAGCAGGGTCATCCACAGGATGACCGCAACCCGTTTCGCGCCTTTTATAAAAAAAGAATCTAAAAGGGTGCTGTTTTTTGCATTAAACGAGCGTAGGTCTTGGGCTCGAAGGTTCGAAGTCTCGCCTACCGGCTCGGTGGTTGCTCCTGCGTTAAATGGTATTTTTTAGTTTTTTCAAGTAAATACAATTGAGAGATATTAATGTTTTTATGCAGTTTTACATGAAATAAACTATATAACAAAAAGTATAATACTTATATCACAATAAGTAACTTTTAAAGATAAAACAGTTTTTATTCAATATTTCTATAAAAACGATTCATTTTTCTTTAATTTTATACAAACTGCACTTGAAAAAGTATGATAAAAATGATATTTTATAGTTAAGTGACAAAAACATATAAAGGAGAATGAAAAAATGAGAAAATTATTCAAGAACTTAACAGCAATCGGTTTATCAGTAACTATGGTTGTTGGTACAGCATCAATGGCATCTGCAGCAGTAGCTAACGGAACAGATGTATCTAACGGAAAGGCATGGACATCATATTCTATCCATACACGTGAAGATAACGGCTCTTGGGAAGATAAGCTTATCGGAGCAGGACAGAAATATCAGAATAAAGAGAATACATACAAGAGTTATGGTGAAGATGCAAAGATTACAACACAGACATCAAGCAGTTTTACAATGAATGTTGTAAGTACAGGATGGAGTGCTAACTGGACACCAATGGGAACTGTAGGACAGTCTAACCCATGGGGCGTAACAGCAGATAAGGTTGTTAATGTAGAAAGAGGACGTTATTACACAATTTCATTTAAGATTAAGAGTACATTAAAGAATGAAATTATGAAGAGTCAGGACAAGAAAGATGCTAAAGGCAACGTAATTAAGGATAGCGAAGGAAAAGCTATGGGTGAAAATGTTGGTACAGGTAAGTACAACTACGTAAAAACACATTCACTTTAAAGCATTTGATAACACAGATAAAGATGGTGCAGCTCTTAAGCTCTCAAATGTTAAGGCTACAATCGGTGGTAAGAGCGTTCTTTCAAGCACAAAGGATTTCAGCCCATTTGTTGCACTTGACAGCCAGAACACAGCAGATGACGGATATGTAACAGTATCAGCAGATGTTAAGATTCCATCACTTAGATCAGAATATCAGAAGAAAAAGGCTCAGGCTACATTAGGTATTAAGTTTGCATTTGGTGCATTCTTAAAAAGAATTCATCGATGAAAGCGATATGAGAGGAACAATCGACGTTAAGGACTTCAAGATTACAGCAGGTATCCAGTCACCTTCACAGGTTAAGATTTCTAAAGTGAAAGCTAAGAAGAAAGCTATGGTTGTTAAATATAAGAAAGCAAGCAAGGCTAAGAAATATGAAGTTCAGTACTCATTAAAGAAGAATTTCAAGAAATCAAAAGTTAAGACAACAAAGAAAGCTAAGATCACAATTAAGAAATTAAAATCAGGTAAGAAGTATTATGTAAGAGTTAGAGGATTCTTTATGAACGGAAAGACTAAGGTTTATGGACCATACTCAGCTAAGAAGGTAGTAAAGATTAAATAATATTCTTTCATAAATTATTTACATATTAATAAAAGGGACAATCGGCCGTAATGGTCGGTTGTCTTTTTTCTCTTAAAATGATAGAGTATAAAACATAACTAAAAAAAGGAAAGGATGTTAACTCAATGGCAATTGATTGGTTAATTTTAGAAAAAATACAACAAATATTCGGTAGTGGATTTTGTGACTGGTTTATGCCTAGAATTACAGTTTTGGGAAATGCAGGGATTATTTGGATTATCATAGGCGTTGCAATGCTTATATCAAAAAATACCGTAAATATGGAGTTTTGGTTCTTGCGGGGTTGTTAATAGGACTGATTATTGGAAACGGAATAGTGAAAAACGTTGTTCAAAGAGCGAGACCATGTTGGATAGATACAAATTTTAAGATGCTTATAGCAATTCCAAAAGATTATTCATTTCCTTCAGGTCACACACAGGCATCATGTATAGCTACAACAATTATAACGTTAACCAATAAGAAATTCGGTTGGGTGGTTATTCCGCTTGCTATAATAATCGCTTTTTCAAGAATGTATTTATATGTGCATTTTCCAACAGATATATTGGGAGGAGCAGTTCTTGGAATAACAATAGGTGCGTTAACATATGTATATGGAACAAAGATTTTAAAAATAAAAAAAGAATAATCCACAAAATTAAGATTTTAGTGATTTGAAACTATAATCATATAAAGTGATTCTAAAAAGTTTTTAAAGAAACATAACAATATTCACACGACAATTCCTATAAAAATAATCGGAATTAAGTTGATTTTTATTGTGGCGTTAATGTATACTAGTAGGAGAGTATTTACGACAGAGAGGTATTTAGAGATGATGATTTCTACAAAAGGCAGATACGCTTTAAGAGTTATGATAGATTTGGCTCAGAATGATGGCGAGTCTTTTGTATCACTGAAAGATGTGGCAGAAAGACAGGGAATTTCCATGAAGTATTTGGAAATGATTGTATCGTTATTACATAAAGGACATATGGTAAAGAGTCAGCGAGGCAAAGCAGGCGGATACAAGCTGGTGAAGAAACCGGCAGAATATACAATAGGCTCAATTCTCAAACTTACTGAAGGAACGTTGGCACCGGTTGGCTGCCTGGAAGAAGGGGCTGAGAAGTGCGATAGAGCCACTGAATGTATTACATTACCATTGTGGAAGAAATTAGACGACCAGATAGATGAATATTTGGAAAGTGTAACACTGGAAGACTTAGTTGAAGGCAGAGTATAAAAATAAACAGCATAAGAAAATAGTATAAGAATAAATTAAGATGTTTAAGACTCCGAAGCAGATGTGTATTATCATATTTGTTTCGGAGTTTTATTTGAGAAATTACTCTACAATTTCTACTAAAAAATTGAAGGTCAGTTTCTAAACAAAAAAAAGAATCTTCAGAAAAACTGAAGATTCTTTTTTTATCTACTTATTTGAACTGGTGTCCCCAATTGTTAATCTTGCACCTTTTACATATCCACTAAAGAATAAGTATGAGTTCATATTTATTGTTCCATAAGAAAGTTTTACGTTCTTATCTCCATTAAGAACAGCCTTAGCAGCTTTAATTGAACCCTTGTCAAGTCGACCACTGTCATATAATGCTAATGATCTGTTTAAAGAACCGTTTCTTGCCGGTGAAAACTGTCCTGGCTGATAAATAACACCACTTAAAGTGTTAGGATAACTTCTAGAACTTACTCTGTTGGCAATTACAATACCAACTGCCTTCTTACCTGCATAACTCTGATCACCAGCTTCACTATAAATAATAGAAGACATAAGTCTTAACTGGTCTTTAGTGTATCTGTTCTTTACCTTTACATTAATTGTTGCATATAAAGCACTGTTATTCTTAGATTTTACAGTAATGACAGCTTTTCCGGCTTTTTTCGCTTTAATCTTTCCTGAAGAAGAAATTGTTGCAACTTTTGTTTTATTAGATACTAATGTGAAATTTTTTAATTTTGTTTTATTTAATTTTATGTCTTTTTTAATACTAGCCTTTTTTGTTTACCTTTATAGTCTTGTTAACTGTAATTGATTTAACATATGCCGGAGTAGTTGTTTTGGCTACCGGAGTAGTTGTTTCTACGGCAATCACTGTTGTAGGGTTCTCAACAGTGGTAGTTTCGTTTTCGGCATGAACTGCAATTGTAGTAGATGCACACATCAAAAATGCTACTGAAAGTAAACCTATAAATTTATGTTTCAAAATAACCTCCATCTGTTACAAAAAATGTTACATAGATATTACGGTTATTAATAATGCCAAAAAAAAATGTAATTTGTCAAGGGGTCTTTGTAACAGGTCGCGTAAATTTGTTGTCGGAAAATACATGATAGAGAATTCCCCATGTTTGTATCGAAGTACTAGAACACTATCTATGATAATCCAACTGACATTTATTGTCAAAAATATCTTTTTGTTCTGCTTGGCTGTATTTTATCTGACTTGCTGACGCAGTCAAGGACACAGCCTCCGGTGCAAAGCATCCTTGACTGCGTCAACAAGTCAGATATACTTTAATCAAGCAGGAACAAGAAGATTTATATCCATCGATTTACGTATATACTTAATTGTTTTTTTGTTTTTAATCCTAATGTTGTATTCATTATCTCTTCATATTTTCCTGAGATTGTTTCTGCTTTTGTTCTCCTGTTAATTTCACTGCTTATTATGTCGCTTGCACTCATAATCAATTCTTCTGCTCCGGCAACCATAGGCAGTTCTGCTTTCTGACTTCTTACAAGTTCCAGCATACTGTTCTTGTTATAATGCCACTCTCTGAGTCTTGCCATTTTTGATGCACCCAGTCTGCTCCAACCCAGAGCAAGTGTACTCATTCGCGATGACAATACATGACTTACATGCCCTTCGGCACTGCATGCACACACGCCATTTCTTCTCCAAAGTCGTCTTTTGGCCGCTGTCCAGTTATTTTTGATATGCTTTGCAGCTTCCTGAATTCTTTTGAGCTGACTCTCTGTTTTTGCGCATCCTTCTAATCTTTCTACTATTTCATCGAATTCTTTCTTTGTTCCATCTCTTATGATTTTGCATACTCCGACTCTTGCATCTTCTTTGCTGTCCAACATATGTGATGTCATTTGTAACACATATTTGCTTAGATGAAATTCATCCAATACATACTCTATGCTTCCGAGCTGGTTCATTCCCTCTTTAATCCATGCTCCACCATCTGAATTAATATAAATTTTCTTTATGCCTTCCATATCATATGCTGTATAAACATAGCGTCTTATCCTTGCCCAGAATTCTTTGTTTGATTCATCACATCCACTGCAAAAAATATTTTGTGTTTATCAACTTATTTCGTTTGCTTCCCGGTGCTTCAGGCGCAACTCCCTCATACACATATACGAGTTTTGTTATTGCTCCATTCTTTTTTCTTCCATTTTCACTTACTTCCAGGTCGCCTTTTTTCTCTTGGAATTGCAGAGCGTAGTGGTCCTCATCTGCATCAATATAAAGATAATCCACTTTCTTTTTTCTCCGGCTCTTCCGGTATTATTTCAGGAAATTTTGTTTTGTGAAGCATATCTTTTACCGCGGTTTTGCTTATACTGTCCGATTCGTTTACAGACTCACCTCCACGTCTATAAGAAGTCTGTACAGCTTCTTCGTATACTTTTTACCATTGCATCTTCTGTAAGCCGTTGATTTTCTTCAAATCCCATTACCTTATCTAGAAGATAGCACATCTCAAACTTCCCATCTTCATTCTTTTCTTTTGATACATAAAGTGTTTTCATAAAAGATACAGTACCAAGAGTTGTAATTAAATCTTTCTCGCAATCTTTCTTCTCAACATGCCAGTTCATCTTTCTTTTTACACTGTTTTTTATTGCCATATCCATCTCTTCGAGAGTTTCTTTGATAATCTCTACCCGAGTTTATTTAATGTTTCTTTTAGTTCTTCAATGTATTCAGCAAACTTGCTTGGATCTCTGTATAAATTTTCGGAAACTTTGCTGACTTGTAAAAGTAAATTCCGTATGAAAGACTAAATTCCACCCACTGTTAAAAATCAACCTAAATTTAAAAGTTTTTGGTTGAATAAAGGGGAATAAGTGTTAAAATTTAAGTACATTTTTCTTTAAAACCAAAAATCAGGGTATAGAAAACAGACCTCTGGAATTCTTGTGTGAAAAATTAAATTCCACAGGTCGGTGTGTGAAATGTGAAATTTGTGGCTCTGATGACGGGTTTATAAAATGTTATTTTAGCAGCTTTGGTGTGAGGATTACATCATCAGGTTGGATGTATTTAAGCTGCAGGGCCCGGATAATCTCCGGGCCAAATTTTTCAAGTGATGCCTGATATGGCGTTTTACCATTCAATCCTTCCCTCACATAAGAATTGATGTGATTAACACATTTCTTTATATCCCATTGTGTAAGATACATGAAAACGGTTCCTTTTGGAATAATCATTCTCAACAGGGTATGTGCTTCCTCAATGCCACCCTTCTGATTACTCCTCATGGGATCACAGTAATAAATACTCATACGTTCAATGCCGTTAATACCTGTTTCAAGTGATATCGGGTCGCCGAATTCACTGCCACGGTCAGTCAGACAGGTATTAAAAACGGATAGAAAGTCATATGTACCAAGAGCCCTTTCCAATTCATTAACGGCAGCCTTAACAGCCCCTTCAGTACAACGGTTTAGAAGTCTGGCAATAAACAGTTGTGTTTCAGGAACATAAAAAGGTCAGAATACATTTATTGGAACCTTTAGCCGAAATAACAGTATCCATTTCACAGAAATAATCAGGATTCAGTTGCTGAAAATCAGCATAGGTTCTTCCAATGAAAACTTCCCTGTTTTTGATTGAAGGTTTGGAATCATCTTTTCGTAACTTAAACTTTTACCTTACGTTTTAAATCAATGTTTCTGGTGAGAAGAACACCCTGCTCAATGTAGTTGTAAAGTGTTTTTCACGCTGATGCCCAGTTCCGGGTGATTGGTGACAATTACATATGGAGACTGTCCCTGTTCTATCAGTGGCGCAACAATAGCATCCATTTGAAGAGCCTGATGTTTTGTGAGATTTACACCGGCTCTGGAAGAAGTACGGAGTTCTTCATATTTTCGTTGTGCAAAAAACAGCATCATAGCGATATTTATGCGGAATGCTACAGCGATGGAGTGGTTTGTCACAACCATTGCAAACGTAAGGAGCCCGGTCCAGTCGTAAACAGGATTCCCTTACAAAAGAGTTGCATACCTGATTACATTTGTTGCATGATGAACATTTAATATCACAGAGAATAATCTTTTGACATACATTTGACCGTTTGCACCTAAATCTCTTAGTGCAAAAGTTATGTGGATTATTAAATATCCGTTTTGGTTGAATGTCATCAACCCGGTGAAGACGAATCTCCTTTGAGATGGTGGTCGGATCCTTGCAAAGATATTTGGCAATCTCCTTGAAGGAAAGACCTTCATTTAGAGAGTTTTCAATAAATTTACGGTCATCTAAAGTTAAGTGTTTCTGGTTTCCCGGTATAAGGTTAGACATGTATACCTCCTTCTACCGTCATCAGAGAGCATGGAACAAGCATACAAGGGTAAAGAAAAATATGCAAATGAATAGGAGAAAATGGTGTGAAAGGTTAAATTCCACTTATGTAAAAAGTAAATTCCACTGTGAGGTGGAAGAGTGGAATTTAAAAATTTTAATTTAGGTTTCGGAAACTTTTAATAATTCATTGATGCAAACTTCGTTAAAATACTGTATAATTTCTTTCATAAGAGGATACCTTTCTTTTAAAAAGTTTTTTGTAGTAATTAATACTTTATCACAAAGTAAGGGTTCCTCTTATTTTTTTGTTTTATTTTCCGACTAAAAATTTACGCTAGCTTTGTAACAATTTGCAAATATTAAGTTATTACATTATAATAAAGCAGGAAAAAACGGGAAAAAAATAATAAAAAAAGAAAAAAAGTTATTTACAAATTAAAAATTAGGTTATATAATTCCTAGTGCAGAGATAGGAAAAAGAGATTTAAATATAGAATGGAGGTTACTCAAATGTATATATATGCAGATAATGCGGCTACTACTAAAACTAGTCAGGCTGCAATTAAAGCGATGAATGAGTGCATGGAAGATTTTTATGGAAATCCATCAAGTCTTCATAGTGTTGGACAGAGAGCAGCAGAAAAGCTACTTCAGGCAAGAATGGACGTGGCAGAATGCTTAGGTGCAGACTTTAAAGAAATTTATTTTACATCAGGTGGAAGTGAAGCTGACAATCAGGCAATCATTTCAGCAGCTACATTTGGTGCAAAAAAAAGGAAAGAAACATATTATTTCTACTAAAATAGAGCATCACGCAGTTCTCCATACATTAGCTAAGTTAGAAAAACAGGGATTTGACGTTACATTATTAGATGTAAACGAAAAGGGCGAAGTTGATCCTAAGGCAGTTGAAGATGCAATTAGAGAAGATACAGCTCTTGTATCAATAATGTATGCAAATAATGAAATAGGAACAATTGAACCAATTACAGAGATTGGTGAGATTTGTGAAAGGAAGGGAGTTATCTTCCATACAGATGCAGTTCAGGCAGTTGGACATGTTGATATTGATGTTAAGAAACAAAAAATTGATATGTTATCATTATCAGCTCATAAGTTCCACGGACCAAAGGGCGTAGGTGTTCTTTATGCTAATAAGAAGGTTCCACTTACTAATATTATAGAAGGTGGAGCACAGGAAAGAGGTAAGAGAGCGGGTACAGAGAACCTTCCCGGAATAGTTGGTATGGCTGTAGCTTTAAAGGATGCTGTATCTAATATAGAAAAATCAAATGCAAAAGTTACAACTTTAAGAGACAGACTTATTGAAGGACTTTCAAAGATTGAACACTCAGTTTTAAACGGAGCAAGCGAAAACAGATTACCGGGTAATATAAACTTCTGTTTTGAAGGAATCGAAGGAGAATCATTACTTTTATTATTAGATGCTAAAGGTATTGCAGCATCTTCAGGTTCAGCATGTACATCAGGATCACTTGATCCAAGTCATGTTTTACTTGCAATTGGCAGACCTCATGAAGTAGCTCATGGATCATTAAGACTTACAATAGCAGAAGACATTACAGAAGAACAGATTGACTATATGGTTAAGGAAATTAAAAATGTAGTTGATTATCTTAGAAGCATTTCACCGGTTTGGGATGAATTACAGAGAGGAGAGCAAAAAAAGCATGTTATATAGTGAAAAAGTAATGGATCATTTTATGAATCCTAGAAACGTAGGAAAGATTGATGACGCAGACGGAGTAGGCGAAGTTGGTAATGCTAAATGTGGCGACATTATGAAAATATATATAAAGGTTGACAATAACATCATAACTGACGTAAAATTTAATACATTCGGATGTGGTTCTGCTATAGCAAGTAGTTCAATGGCAACAGAAATGATTAAAGGAAAGTCATTAGATGATGCATTGGAACTTACAAACAAGGCAGTAGCTGAAGCTTTAGACGGACTTCCTGCACATAAGATGCATTGTTCAGTACTTGCAGAGGAAGCTATTAAGGCTGCTATAGACGATTATAAAGAAAAACATAAAGATAATTAATTACTGAAATATATTTTCTTTATAAAGAGGAATCACCTGAAATTATAAAAAAGCGTAAGCGAGATTAAAAGGTGAGAAATGATTAGAGATATTCAGGAAGAGATTCTTAAATTAAAGAAAGAAAAGGATATCTGTATTTTGGCACATTGCTACCAGAATCCGGAAATCCTTTGAAGTAGCTGACTTTACAGGTGACAGTTTTGCATTGTCTGTTAAAGCAGCAGAAACAAAAAACAAGACTGTTATTATGTGTGGTGTAAAATTTATGGCTGAAACAGTTAAGATTTTATCCCCTGATAAGACAGTTTTGCTTTGCAAATGGTGACGCAGGCTGTCCAATGGCAGAAATGATGGACAAGGATTTAATTGAACAGGTTAAGAAGTCTTACAGTGATTATACAGTTGTTGCTTACATTAATACAACAAGTGAATTAAAGACTATTTGTGATATTTGTGTTACTTCATCATCAGCAGTTACTATTTGTAACAAAATTGAAAATGACAAGATTTTATTTATTCCTGACTGTAACTTAGGTGACTGGGTTTCTAAACAGATTCCTGACAAGACATTTAAGTTGTTATCAGGCGGATGTCCAACTCATGCAAGAATGAGTGCAGAGGATGTTAAGAAGGCTAAGGCTGCACACCCTAATGCATTGTTCCTTGTACATCCTGAATGTAAGCCTGAAGTTGTGGAATTAGCAGATTATGTTGGTTCAACAACAGGAATTATGAAACTATGCCAAGGAAAGCGATGCTAAAGAGTTTATTATTGGAACAGAGAATAGTATTGTAACTCATCTTCAGATGGAATGTCCGGATAAGATGTTTTATCCATTATCAAAGGACTGCGTTTGTCACAATATGAAAGCAACAACTTTAACTGATGTATTAAATTGTTGTAAGGGTATTGGTGGCTTAGAAATTAATCTTGACGAAGATACAAGAACTAAGGCAAAACACTGTATTGATGAAATGATTAGGTTAGGATAAATGAAAAAGGCATTAATAGCAATGAGCGGTGGCGTAGACAGTAGTGTGGCTGCCGTATTTATGAAAGAAAAAGGATACGACCCTATTGGGGTAACAATGAAGTTATATGACAATGAGGATATTAACATGTCAAAGGAGAAGACATGTTGTTCTCTAAGTGATGTGGAAGATGCCAGAAGTGTAGCTTACAAAGTTGGTTTTCCTTATTATGTTTTTTTTTAATTTTAAGGCAGAATTTAAGGAGAAGGTTATAGACAAGTTTGTAGGTTGCTATATGTGTGGCATGACTCTAATCCATGCATTGACTGTAACAGATATTTAAAGTTTGAAGAGTTATATAGAAGAGCAAAAGCTTTGGGCTGTGATGTGATAGTAACAGGTCATTATGCTAGAATCAGATTTGATGAAGCTACAGGCAAGTACCAGCTTATGAAGGGAATAGATGATTCAAAAGACCAGAGTTATGTTCTTTATCATATGACTCAGGAACAGCTTGCTCATACAATGTTTCCTTTAGGAGAATATACTAAAGATGAAATAAGAAAGAAAGCAGCTGAGACAGGACTTATTAATGCAGACAAACATGATAGTCAGGATATTTGTTTCATACCTGATGGAAATCATATGAAGTTCATTGAGGAGTATACTCACAAGAAAGTTGGTAAAGGTAATTTCCTTGATATTAAAGGCAAGGTTATAGGTCAGCACAATGGGTATTACAGATATACAGTAGGTCAGCGAAAAGGGATTAATGTTAACCGTGATGGCAAGCATTATGTTCTAGAAATCAGACCGGAAACAAATGAAGTTGTAGTTGGACGAAACAAAGATCTTTTCACAGAAGAACTTGTTGCAACAGACTTTAACTGGATATCAGGTGAAGCCCCAACAGGAGAAATAAAGGTAAGTGGAAGAACAAGATATCACCAGCCATTAACAGAAGGTGTGGCAAAAGTACTTGAAAACGGTGATGTTAAGGTATCTTTTGACGAACCAATAAGAGCCATTACAAAAGGACAGTCAGTTGTATTATATGATGGAGACGTTGTTCTTGGTGGCGGAACAATAAAAGAATGTTAGAAAGCCTGTGGAACAGGTGGAGAATAAAGAGCTAGAATACCATAAGGATTGGTAGGCTGGCATTGAAAAGAGTTAGAATGCGAGATGTGTTCTGGCTCTTTTTGCCCTTAAATATTATGAATTTTATAGCAATTTTTAAATATTTGGCTTGAATTTGATAAATCACGGGGCGTGGAGAGCATCTCGAACGACTTCATGTTGAAAATGAAGAACGAATCTTTAAAATTAGCCTGGATTGGTTTACATAATATAGGAAACAAAAAGCTTGATAGAAAATGTACCACAAAATACGGCAATTTAGCTATTTTTGTGGTACGCGCACAGAAAGCAAGTCAGTATAAGTAACATATTGGTTGACATAACAAAATAATATAAGTCAATATGTGACAAATTTAAAAATGAAGCAAGAATAAGTGACATAATTAGTTTACATAAATTGAAAACGTACCACAAAAATGAGAAAATAGCGATATTTGTGGTACATATAGGAAAAGACAAAAATAGAGAGAAAAAACGACAAATTTATATTGAAATGTGTATCAAAAACACTATTTATTTGATACTATAGAATTACAAATACAGAACGGAAAATATAAGACAAAAGAGGGGGGGATTAACATGTTTAATATAGCGATATGTGATGATGACACTTTTTTTATTGATTACATAGAAAAAGTTATTGTAGAAGTGAACGGAAGCGATAAAGATATAAATTTTTATGAATATACCAAAGGCAAGGCTTTTTGAGGGATGTGGAAGATGGAATGGATATCGACTTGCTGATTTTGGATATTAAACTTGATGATACAATGGGAGATCAGGTCGCAGTGGAATTTAGGAAAAAACATTTAAATACAACATTAGTTTTTTGCTCGGGTTTTTTTGTAACCCATCTCCTGAAATGATAAAGATTGCACCGTATAGATTTTTAATTAAACAGTATTCACGAGAAAAAATGCTGGATGAATGTGAGCAAATAATAGATTATCTTAAAAATAAGAGAACGGCACCAATGATTAAAGGGTATAAGGAAAGAGAGCATTTCCAGATTGAGTCGGATGACATTATGTATATATCAATTGCAAGAAGAGGGACGAACATACATGTGTGTCCAAGAGGACTGAAAAATAACAATAATAATGTATTTCATTGTAAGAAGAAGAAAATAGAGGATTTGTATGAACAGTTGAAGGAATATAATTTTGTATATGCTCATAATAGCTACATAGTAAATTTAAAATACATAAAAAAACGTGTAAAAGAGGAAATTGAATTAATGAATGGAGAAACATTGTCAGTTTCAAGAGCAAGGACTGCAGAGTTGAAAAAAACGCATGGTGGAATATATGGAAACTAAGTACGAAAGATAAAAGTTTTCTATAGTACAAAAATTGACCAAAATAGATACAAAAATTGACCAAAAGATATTGCTACGAAAAATATAATATTATGGAAGTAGCAAGAAACGGAAAATTTTAATATCGAAGGAGAAAAAATTAAAAATGAGTTAAAGAGGGGGAGTGTTATGCAGAAACGTATATTAAACAATGGCTTGAAAGTTATATGTTATCCAATTGAACATGCTATGTCAGTGGAAATTGGATTATATATAAGAAACCGGAGCTAGATATGAGAATAAAGAGAATAATGGGATTACGCACTTGTTGGAACATATGCATTTTAGACAACTGGGAGACATGAACCAGAAAGATATATATGGAACTACGGAACTGATGGGAACTTCGTTACGTGGTACTACACATAAGGAAATGTTATGTTTCAATGTGAAGGTAAGACCTAAGTATTTAGAAAAAAAAGTCTGGATATTTTTGAAAAAATATTAACAACCTATGATTGGACGGAAGAGCAACTGGAAAGTGAGAAAAAGGTTGTTATAAATGAAATTTATGAAAAGGAGGATGAAGTAACTTTAGAGAAAATTTATGACAAGGCTATTTGGCGTAAGAATCCTTTAAAACGCGGAATTTTAGGAAGTGAAGAGAATGTAAAAGGTTTTACGGTAGATGATTTGGTTGGTTATAAGAAAGAAATATTCTCTAAGAATAATGTAACTTTGGTTATAACAGGAGCTATAGATGAAGAAAAATCCAGAGAAATTTTTTGAAGAATTTGGGAAAATAAAAATCAATGAAGGAGTAGAACGAAAAAGAAAAAAAGTAGAGGTTATTAAGGGAAGACAATTCAAAAGAACCAGACGTTAAATTGAAAAATTTTTGCGTCGTGGAACATAGTGGATGTTCAGTTATCTTTTGATGTGGATTTGACTAAGATTAAAGAAAATGAACTTTTATTTCTAAATAGCATAATTGGAGGCGGAGATGGCTCATATCTTCAAACGGAAATTCGTGAAAATCAGGGCTTGGTTTATGATATTTATTCGTGTGTAGATATTTTTAGTAAGGAATCTATATTGTCTATAACTTTTCTATAGATAAAAAGCAGGCTGCAGTTGAGCATATTGGAGATTATTAAGATTCTAAAGCAGCTTAAGAATATTATTTCTAAAAAAGACGTGGATAGAAATATGACTTTTTCACAGAAAATCTATGGTATTGGGCAGAAGAAACTAAAGAATTAAATTTTCAATTAGGTAGTGATTTTCTGAACGATAAAGAAGTGTTAACCATTGAAGATAGAATTATGGCAAATGAAAGAATTGACTTTCAACGAATGAGAGAGATTTCAGAAATGATTTTTAGAAAAGAAAATATGTCTTTAATTGTAATCGGACCAACCAAAGGGATAACTGAAAAACAAATTAAGAGAACTATTGTAAAGGAGGAATGATGGACAAGGACCAATTTTTGATGGAACTATATGAAGAGGCTTATGAGATCGGAATTAGTGATGAGCAGATGGGAAAGCTGAAGGAAATTGCTAATGAAGACGATAGTTTTAATAGAGCAATGGTTGCGAAAATTTTAGTTAATTCGAGTCGGAAGAAGGCGAAGAAATTTTGTTAAAGTTAACGCACGATAAAGATTCATTGGTGAGAGCAGAGGCATGTGATTCTTTATGTATTGGAGAGACCATGGAAACATATGAGAGGCTAGGAAGCTTTCAGAAAAAGATAGAGTTGGCTTGGTGAGAGGTTATGCAACAATTAGTTTATCTGATATTTCAGAAGGACTTAATATGCAAAGCGATACGATAAAATTTTTGAAAGTAGATTGGATGTCGAAAAAGTTGTGTTTGTAAGAATTAATCTTTATACTGCACTATACAAAATGGGTAAAAGAGAATATTTAAAGCAACTTGTTCAATTGCTTGATGCCCCAAGATATCAAAACAGAGGTGCAGTAGCAAACAGCTTAGGTGAGATACTGGATGAGACTAATGAGAAAGAAATTTTAAAGATATTACTAGAACACAAAAAAGACAGAAAAGTCTTATTTAGTGGTTTCAATAATTGAAAATGTAATAAAAGAGTATGAAGAATACTGTAGATATGATGATGAGTACAATGACGAAGAAGTTTAATAAGGAAAAGGGTGAGCATATGAGAAAAAACAATATGAACAATGATGCTATTATTAGCAGTATCCTTAACGGGATGTGGAACAACACAGAATAAAAACAGTGAAACAACAGTTGCAAAGAGTATGACGGAAAATGATTACAACAAGGCAGTGGAGAAGTTGACGGACAAGTCGGCTTGTCAGACTATTGTTGAAGATTTTGATAGTGACAACAATAAGGAAGCATTTGTTTTAACCAGAGAAGGAAAAGATAATGAAGCAGTAGAAGATAAATTTGAATTATGGTTTTCTAATGGTGACAAAACAGAAAAAAATTGTTTCAGATTTCATAGCTGACAACAATACATCCATAACATTATTTGAAAGTGGAAAGGATAAATATGTTTTGTTTAACAAGGCGCAAACAACACAAAATGACGAAATGGAAGCCAAAATATATGGCGTAAGCAGCGAGAAGCCTGCAGAACTTTTTTCTCAAAGCAGAATGAATATTTTTGTGGAAAAAGGTGAGTTATACACATATGATTATACATATTTTGTTTTAGAACCTGAAAGTAAGGATTGGATGAGTCAGTCTGAGCAGAAATACCATCTTAAATGGGATAACGAAAATAAAAAGTGCAACGAATATAAGGCGAAAGTAATGTCAGAAAAGGAATTTAATAAAATTTCCAATTCAAAAGATGTTAAGAAGAACATAGAAGAGGCATTAAAAAAAGAATACTCAGATGGAATTAAAAATGTAAAATATACTTATCTGACAAGGGAAGATAACACATTAGACATAAATATGGTTGTAACAGATAGTGAAGGAACGAAGTATAAAAACTATGTTACGGTATCATATGAAGATGGCAAAATTGGAACAGATGTTAAACTGAAAGAAGGAAACAAGAAAGCTTCAGTGATAAGTGGCAGTTCTATACATTTAAAAACTACAAAGGAAGTTAAAGAAAAATTAAGCATACCAAACCCGGAAGAGATTACAGAAGATGTGAATGTAATAATTCACAAATGCGAATATAAAGAAGGACAAAAACTCTTTA
>VOFC01006772.1_pt1 | contig 28641 bp, 43 predicted proteins | sample 5384161 | NCBI WGS metagenome assembly VOFC01 (sample SAMN12384722, study PRJNA508395) | human gut metagenome | isolation source: healthy gut B | host: Homo sapiens | reverse complement strand
AAAAAAAAAAAAAAAAAAAAAAAAAAAAAAAAAAAAAAAAAAAAAAAAAAAAAAAAAAAAAAAAAAAAAAAAAAAAAAAAAAAAAAAAAAAAAAAAAAAAAAAAAAAAAAAAAAAAAAAAAAAAAAAAAAAAAAAAAAAAAAAAAAAAAAAAAAAAAAAAAAAAAAAAAAAAAAAAAAAAAAAAAAAAAAAAAAAAAAAAAAAAAAAAAAAAAAAAAAAAAAAAAAAAAAAAAAAAAAAAAAAAAAAAAAAAAAAAAAAAAAAAAAAAAAAAAAAAAAAAAAAAAAAAAAAAAAAAAAAAAAAAAAAAAAAAAAAAAAAAAAAAAAAAAAAAAAAAAAAAAAAAAAAAAAAAAAAAAAAAAAAAAAAAAAAAAAAAAAAAAAAAAAAAAAAAAAAAAAAAAAAAAAAAAAAAAAAAAAAAAAAAAAAAAAAAAAAAAAAAAAAAAAAAAAAAAAAAAAAAAAAAAAAAAAAAAAAAAAAAAAAAAAAAAAAAAAAAAAAAAAAAAAAAAAAAAAAAAAAAAAAAAAAAAAAAAAAAAAAAAAAAAAAAAAAAAAAAAAAAAAAAAAAAAAAAAAAAAAAAAAAAAAAAAAAAAAAAAAAAAAAAAAAAAAAAAAAAAAAAAAAAAAAAAAAAAAAAAAAAAAAAAAAAAAAAAAAAAAAAAAAAAAAAAAAAAAAAAAAAAAAAAAAAAAAAAAAAAAAAAAAAAAAAAAAAAAAAAAAAAAAAAAAAAAAAAAAAAAAAAAAAAAAAAAAAAAAAAAAAAAAAAAAAAAAAAAAAAAAAAAAAAAAAAAAAAAAAAAAAAAAAAAAAAAAAAAAAAAAAAAAAAAAAAAAAAAAAAAAAAAAAAAAAAAAAAAAAAAAAAAAAAAAAAAAAAAAAAAAAAAAAAAAAAAAAAAAAAAAAAAAAAAAAAAAAAAAAAAAAAAAAAAAAAAAAAAAAAAAAAAAAAAAAAAAGGGCAGGATGTGTTGTAGGAAATTCTACAGAGATCAAGAATGATATTTTATTTAATAATGTTCAGGTACCTCATTACAATTATGTTGGAGATTCTATTTTAGAGATTGCAGAATACAAAAGTCGTGTCAAAGACAGCAGGATCATTAAAGTTGATTTTGCAACGAATACGATCAAGAATCAGATCTTGGCGGTAACGAATATTCCTGTCTGTAAATATCTAAAGAAGATTGTAACTGGATGTAATCGAATGATCGGAATTACACCAACCGATGTAGAGAAGCAGTATAAACAAAGTTATTCTTATGCGTTGATCGATGAAGATAATACAACGTTTGAATTCAAAGTATATGGTGACAGTTATATTGTGTTTGATGAGATTCCAGAGAATGTCTATGCATATAATGGTGCTTCAACCGTTGGAGATGCGCTGATCGATGCCGAAGAGCAGAAGAATTACAGCAATGTCGCAGCAAGAATTGCAGATGCCCAGATCGTTGTAACAGATAAGAAGATGAAATTTAATGACACAGCGATCAAAGTATCTAAGATTATTGAGAAAAAGCGAAGAAGTTATCTGGAAAAGATGCCACACAGGATACAGCCTCATGGAATGAGTATCGTTTTTTATACAAGTGGTACATTAACAAAACTACTTCTCGGAGATACTACTGTCATTGGGATTGAAGATAAGAATGGAAAACAGACTTTTTATCAGATCAGTGATAAACAAAAAAGAAGAATCTGCAAAAATACATGAAATAATAAATGAAAAAAGACGTTTTGACGTATTGAAAAATATGTCAGAACGTCTTTTTTCGTGCTTTTATAAGCAAAGATGAACATAATAAAATTTCTTTGAATTAGGTATTATATTTTTTTATAACAATATTTATTGACATGTATACAAAAATCCTCTATAATCCAATTCATACAAAACATACAGAAATAGTATGGAATTAAAACAAAGGAGAAGAAACCATGAAAATAAGACAACAAAGAACCAGAAAAATAAATATCTGTAAGAAAATGATCCTTTTAAGTTTCTGTATGATTCTTATGGTTTCTATGGCAGGATGTGGAAATAAGAAAAAAGAAAATTTTACGATCACAAATGTCTCTTATGATCCAACAAGAGAGTTTTATGAGAAATATAACAAAGATTTTATCAAATATTATAAAGACAAATATGGAAAGAAAGTTGAAGTGATCCAGTCCCACGGTGGTTCTGGAAGTCAGGCAAGATCAGTCGTAGAAGGAAGCAATGGTGATGTTGTGACACTGGCCTTAGAACATGACATTTCACTGATCGAGCAGACAGGACTGATCAATAAAGGATGGCAGAAGAGATTTTCGAATGATTCTGCACCATATACGTCAACGATCGTCTTTTTAGTAAGAAAAGGAAACAAGAAAAGCATCAAAGACTGGAAAGACTTGATCAAAAAAGGAGTGGAAGTCATCACACCAGATCCAAAGAGCAGCGGGGGTGCCTGCTGGAACTTCTTAGCAGCTTATGGTTATGCGATTGATACTTATCACGATCAGAAAAAGGAAGAACAATTCCTGACAAAATTATATCAGAATGTATCTGTTATGGATTCAGGAGCCAGAGGTTCTACGACAACCTTTGTAGAAAATAAAAAGGTGATGTCTTGATCGCATGGGAGAATGAAGCAATTCAGACAGTTAAGAATTATCCAGATAAATACGAGATCATTACACCAAGTATCAGTATCTTGGCACAGCCAAGTGTAAGCCTTGTTGATGATAACGTAAAGGTCAATGGAACAAAGAAGATCGCAACAGAGTATTTAAAATATCTCTACAGTGACAAAGCACAGAAACTCGCAGCCGAAGAAGGATACCGGCCATCGAATGAAAGAATCTTAAAACAGTATCAAGGTAAATTTAATCTGAACATGAAACTATATAAGATCAGTGATTTTAGAGGATGGGATCAGGCTTACAAGAAATATTTTGAAGATGGAGCGTTGTTTGACAAGATTTATATAAATCAATAAAAAGGCAGGAATGAAGATGAGTAATACAAATAACGAGAACAATACATTAAAAAAGCGAAAAAAGCAAGGGTCATTCCAGGTTTCGGATTAACGATGGGAGTTACAGTAACGATGTTATCATTGATCGTACTGATTCCCATTAGCATCCGTATTTGCATACGCACTAAAATTATCGCCGAATGAATTCTTTACATTAATATCGAAAAAGAAACAGTAAGAAATGCATTTATCACAAGTATCGGAAGTTCGTTTATTGCAGCATTGATCAATGTTGTGTTTGGGCTGATCATCGCATGGGTACTTGTAAAATATGAATTTCCAGGGGAAACGATTAATGGATGGGATGATTGAACTTCCTTTTGCACTGCCAACCGCAGTTGCTGGTATTACATTATCAAAAATGTATGCAGAAGATGGAATGATCGGACGATACTTTGCACACTTTGGGATTAAGATTTCTTATACAAGGATCGGACTTTTGATCGCACTTGTGTTTATTGGGATTCCATTCATCGTAAGAGCGGTTCAGCCAGTGCTTGAGAAAATGGATGACCAGTATGAAGAAGCAGCGTATATGTTAGGTGCAACACCGACAAGAACATTTTTTAAAGGTCATTTTACCAGAATTAAGACCTGCATTATTAACAGGATTTGGACTGGCATTTGCAAGGGGAATCGGGGAATACGGAAGTGTGATCTATATCTCAGGAAACAGTGCCAAAGAACATACACAGATGATCTCTTATGTGATCATGCAGAAATTAAACTATATCGATTATAAAAAGTGCAACTGCAATTGCTCTTATCATGTTGATCATTTCCTTTGTGATGTTATTTGTGATCAATATCATACAGGTAAGACAGGCAAGAAGAGTCAATGCACAGTAAGGAGAAGATCATGAATGAACAGCAGAAGTTTGAAAAAAGAAAACAGCGAACGAAGATCATCCTGATTACGGTCAGTGTTTTATTTATGATCGTCATGTTAGTTTTACCATTATTTTCTGTTATTACAAATTCGCTAAATGAAGGATTTAAATTTTATGTAAGTTCCATATCAACGGAGTATGTAAGAAGCGCTTTATTTGTAACGATTCTGGCAACGCTTGTTGCGGTAACGATCAATACATTTTTCGGGATCATGGCAGCATTTTTATTAACAAAATTCAGTTTCAAAGGAAAACAGGTGTTAGCAACGTTGATCGATATTCCGTTTTCCATTTCACCAGTCATCGTAGGACTTGCATTCTTAATGACATTTGGAAGACTTGGATGGACGTATCCAGCGATCCGAGCGATCAACACCTTCTTTGAACGAATATCCGGATCGCATTTGCGATTCCAGGAGTCATTTTAGCAACCATTTTCGTGACCTTCCCATTTGTGTCAAGGGAGATCATACCGATCTTAAATTCACAGGGAAAAAGATGAAGAAGAGGCAGCAGCACTAATGGGAGCCAGTGGATTTACAATCTTTCGAAAAATTACACTTCCTCAGATGAAATGGGGACTGATCTATGGGATCATCTTATGTAGTGCCAGGGCATTAGGAGAATTTGGTGCAGTTAATGCGCTTTCCAAAACAAGAGGTGAGACATTTACCTTTACCATTGGAGATCGATGCCTTATATATGTCAGAACAACATCATCGATCACAGCAGCCTTTGCAGTATCATCGGTTTTAGTATTGATCGCGGTCGTTGTACTGATCTTAAGAAATATTGCATGGTACCGATCACAGGACAAACAACAGGGAAAGGACGGAAGATAAAATGTATGTCGAAATGAGAAATATCTATAAACAATACGGAAACTTCCGGGCATCAGATAATGTAAGTTTTGGAATTGAAAAGGAAAACTTGCAGCGTTGCTTGGGCCAAGTGGAAGTGGAAAGACAACCCTGCTTCGAATGATCGCAGGATTGGAAAATCCAAATGCAGGAGATATCTTTATTGATGGAAAGAGAGTCAATGATATTCCGGCAGCAAAACGAGGAATTGGTTTTGTATTTCAAAGTTATGCACTATTCCGATATATGACAGTCTTTGATAATATCGCATTTGGACTAGAGATTGCAAAAATGCCGAAGAAACAGATCAAAGAACGAGTTTTTGAATTACTGGAATTAACGGGGTTATCAGGACTTGAAAATAGATATCCAAACCAGTTATCTGGTGGGCAGAGACAGAGAGTTGCATTTGCAAGAGCATTGGCTCCAAATCCACAGGTATTACTTCTTGATGAACCATTTGCAGCGATCGATGCAAAAAGTAAGATCAGAACTTCGACTCTGGCTAAAAGAAATGGTATCAAAGGTTGGAATCACAAGTATATTCGTTACTCATGATCAGGATGAGGCAATTGAGGTTGCTGATGAGATCTTGATCACAAATCATGGAAAGATTGAGCAGATGGGAAGCCCATTAGAGATTTATAAATCACCAAAGACGCCATTTGTAGCCCAGTTTGTTGGAAGATCATCCATTGTAGAAAATTATGAATCCTTAAAAGGATTTGAAAAAATAGAACATGCACAGAAAGCGATCGTCAGACCAGAATTCCTTGAGTTAGCAAAAAAAGGGGAATTAAAACGATATATGAGTGCATCAGAAAAAGGAATTGTAGAAGATGTGATTTTTAGTGGAAGTCGACTGGATGTAGTTGTAAATATCAATGGAATCAAAGTGACAGCTGAGAGATCTTTGGAAAAGGATCCGGTAAGCGTTGGAGAAGAAGTTGATATCATTATTTACCGTTTATATGTATTTGATGAAAAAGGAAACTTATTTATTAGAGAATAAAGAAATGCAGGAAGGCGATGTCTTCTATATTTAAGAAATATACCAGAAAGGACCGATTATGGAAATTACAAAACAACAGATCATACATACCGATGTCCTGATCATCGGAGGTGGAACAGCTGGATGTTATGCGGCACTTACGATCAGGGAAAAAGTGATGCAAAGATCGTCATCGCCGAGAAAGCCAATATCAAACGAAGCGGGTGCTTAGCAGCTGGAGTTAATGCGATCAATGCTTATATCGTAAAGGAAAGAAAACCACAGGATTATGTTGATTATGCGAGAAAAGATGCAGACGAGATCGTACGAGGTGACCTGCTTCTTACAATGTCAGAACATTTAAATGAAGTGACAAGCAAGATGGAACAGTTAGGATTGATTATTTTAAAGGATGAAAATGGTGAATATGTCGCCAGAGGTAACCGAAACATTAAGATCAATGGAGAAAATATCAAACCGATTTTAGCAGATGCAGTAAATCAGTTAAATGATGTCGAAGTGATCAATCATTTGAATATCACCGATTATATCGTGGAAGATAACACGATCAAAGGAGCCTTCGGTTTCCATATGGAAAATGGAACTGCTTATGAGATTCGTGCAAAGAAAGTTCTTTTGTGCAACCGGTGGGGCAGCAGGGCTTTATAAACCAAACAATCCGGGATTTTCAAGACATAAGATGTGGTATCCACCATTTAACACTGGTGCCGGATACGCAATGGGAATTGATGCTGGAGCCGAGATGACAACCTTTGAGATGCGTTTTATCGCATTAAGGTGTAAAGATACGATCGCACCAACGGGAACGATCGCACAGGGAGTCGGGGGCAAAGCAGGTAAACGCTAAAGGAGAGATTTACGAAGATAAATACGGAATCACAACTTCTCAGCGTGTCTATGGAACAACACAGGAAAATCTGGAAGGAAGAGGCCCTTGTTACCTAAGAACAGAAGGAATTGAGAAGGAAAAAGATACAGACCTTAAAAAGCATATTTAAATATGGCACCAAGCCAGACCTTAAAATGGATCGAGCAAGGCAAAGATCCAAGTGAACAAAATGTAGAGATCGAGGGAACGGAACCATATATCGTGGGTGGACATACTGCCAGTGGTTACTGGGTAAACACAAATCGAGAGACAACGATCCATGGGCTGTACGCAGCCGGAGATGTCGCAGGGGGATGTCCACAGAAATATGTGACAGGAGCTTTGGTAGAAGGTGAGCTCGCAGCACTGGATATCGTAGAGAAATTAAAAGATCAGACGTTTGATATAACAGATAACAAAGAAGAACAGTTATTAGACGAGAAAGTCAAAGAATACAACAACATTTTATCAGACAAAGACAGTATTTTTACGATCGAGCAAATGGAAGAAGCGATGCAGAAAGTCATGGATGCTTATGCAGGCGGAATTTCAAGTCATTATCAGTTTAATGAAAACTGCCTAAATCTCGCAAAAGAAAAAGATCAATAATCTGATCACATTATCTGGACAGTTAAGTGCTCAAAGATTACCATGAATTAATGTTTTATTATGAACTAAAAGAACGATTAACGATCTGTCTGACTCTGATCGAACATTTAAAAGCAAGAAAAGAGACAAGATGGCACAGTTTTGCAGAAAATCTTGACTATCCACAAAAGAGTGATGACTGGAAAAAATATGTCAATACAAAGAAAGTGGATGGTAAGATTCAAGTAATTTTACGTGAACTTGTAAAGGAGGATGAACAATATGAGCATCAGAATTAATAAAAATAAATGCGTTGGATGCAAGCGATGCTTAGATGTCTGTCCTGAAGTCTTATAAAACCGATGAAACTGGAAAGGCATATATCAAATATCCAAAAGACTGCTGGGGATGTACATCCTGCTTAAAAAAGAATGTAAAACAGGAGCCATCGCATTTTTCCTAGGAGCCGATATCGGTGGAATGGGAAGTGAAATGACAGTTAACGAAAGAAAAGATACGATTCTCTGGAAGATCAAAAATATACCGGGGAAGAACAAACCATAGAGATCAACAACAAGAAAGATTCAAACAAATATTAGATTGGAGGACATCAAAATGAGCGAATTATCACATCTTGACCAGTTGGAGGCGGAAGCAATCTACATCATCCGAGAAGTTGCAGCTTCTTGTGAAAAACCAGTTATGCTTATATTCTATCGGAAAAGACAGCTCAGTTATGTTACATTTAGCATTAAAAGCTTTTTACCCGAAAAACCACCATTTCCATTCTTACATGTTAATACAACATGGAAGTTTAAAGAAATGATTAAATTCCGTGATGAAACAGCAAAGAAATACGGATTAGAAATGATAGAATACATCAATGAAGATGGTGTAAAAAGAGGGGTAAATCCTTTTGATCATGGTTCCGCTTATACAGATATTATGAAAACACAAGCATTAAAGCAGGCGTTAAATAAGTATGGATTTACCGCTGCATTTGGAGGTGGACGTCGTGATGAAGAAAAATCTCGTGCTAAGGAAAGAATATTTTTTTTAGAAATGAATTTCAAGCATGGGATCCTAAAAATCAAAGACCTGAAATGTGGAAATTATATAACTCTAAGATCAAAAAGGAGAAAGCATTCGTGTATTCCCCAATCTCTAACTGGACAGAGACAGATATCTGGAAATATATCAAACGCGAAAAAATCGATATCGTTCCATTATATTTTGCAAAAGAACGCCCAGTGATTGAGAGAGATGGAAATATCATCATGGTCGATGATGACAGATTAAAATTAAGACCAGGTGAGAAGATCGAATACAAGAGTGTGAGATTTAGAACCCTTGGATGTTATCCATTAACTGGAGGAGTGGAATCAAAAGCCTCAACACTTGATGAGATCATTGACGAGACATTAAGTGCGGTTTCTTCAGAAAGAACAACCAGAGTTATTGATAATGAAGCAGCAGGAAGCATGGAAAGAAAGAAAGAGAGAGGGGTATTTCTAAGATGATAGGATTATTAAAATTTATTACTTGCGGTAGTGTAGATGATGGAAAATCTACACTGATCGGACATATTTTATATGATTCAAAGTTATTATATACAGACCAGGAAGAAGCATTAGAGTTAGACAGTAAAGTTGGAAGCCGTGGTGGAAAGATCGACTATTCTTTATTACTTGACGGATTAATGGCAGAAAGAGAACAGGGAATTACGATCGATGTTGCGTATCGTTATTTTACAACCGATAAAAGAAGCTTTATCGTAGCAGATACACCAGGACATGAAGAATATACAAGAAACATGGCTGTAGGAGCATCCTTTGCAGATTTAGCAGTCATCTTAATCGATGCATCCCAAGGAGTATTAGTACAGACAAGACGCCACGCAAGAATCTGCGCCTTAATGGGAATCAGACACTTCGTATTTGCAGTCAATAAAATGGACCTTGTAAAATATGATCAGGAAACATTCCGAAAGATCGAGGAACAGATCAAAGAATTACAAGAAGAATTATCACTTGCAAATGTAAAGATCATCCCAGTATCTGCAACAGAAGGAGATAACGTCACAACAAAATCAGATAACATTCCATGGTATACAGGAGAACCATTACTTGAATACTTAGAGACTGTTGATGTTCGAGAGAAATCTGAAGAAGAAGGATTCTACATGCCAGTTCAGCGAGTATGCCGTCCAAACCACACATTCCGTGGATTCCAGGGACAGATCGAATCTGGACAGATTTCTGTCGGAGATGAGATCGTGACATTACCAAGCAAAGAACATGCAAAGGTTAAGAGTTTATTAATTGGTGATAAAGATGCACAGACAGCTGAAAAAGGCCGTCCAGTAACGATTCAGTTAGACCGTGAAGTGGATGTATCCAGAGGATGTACTGGCAAATAAAACAGAACTTCCAGTCAGCAAATCCTTTACAGCAACAGTTCTTTGGATGGATGACGGAGAATTATTACCAGGAAAAGAATATTTCGTAAAAATCGGAACAAAAGAAATTCCGGGAATCGTAACAAATATTCAGTACAAGATCGACGTTAACACAGGAGAATACATTCCAGCAAACAACTTAAGAAAGAATGAGATCGCAGTATGTGATGTTATCTTGACAGGAAGAAATTGTCTTAGACGAATTTGATGATCATAAAATGTGTCTTGCACATGGAAAATTAAAAGCCAATGGAGACATCTTTGAAGAATTACTACAATGGAAAGTATGACAGTCACAAAGATCAAAACCATCTGGAAAATCCTACACGATCGGAGATGAAAAGTCATGAGCACTTTTTGAATGCGTTTTTACAGATCAAATTCGCAATCGCGCCCTGTGGTCGATTGTTTGAACGTAGCTGCGGGCATTTTGGCTCGCAATTAAATTGCAAATGCGAGTTATCGAAGGAACAGGCGCGGATCAGCGATTTGTAAAAACGCTTTCAAAATGCGGAGTGTCATCCTTTTTTTGTAAAAAACGCTTATAAATAGTTCTTTTATCTTCTTCTGACTCATACATGCAACACTATTACAATCAAAACTTGTCATGAAATAATACTGACAAACTATAAATACTGACAACAAAATGTCACTATTGAATGTCGTCAAAACCATCATATCAGTGAAAGGGGATGATACAGAATGTCTAAAGAAATCCGGATTAACAAAAAAGACAGAAACTTATCATTGAGATGTTAGCAGCTTTTAATGCTGACGATCCAATTACAATACAGGCAATATCAGAAAAACTGAAATTAAGTTCAAGAACCGTATTAAGAGAAATGCCTCGCATCAACGAATGGTTTGAGGAGAATGACTTCAAACTAGTCAAGAAACCAAGAATCAGGATGTATGTGGATGAAGATGCAGAAACAAGAAAAATATTAAAGAACTCGTAGATATGGATGAGAACAAACCAGTATATAGTAAAAAGCAGATCGCCAGACGATCATATTACTTGATCTGCTAACGATCAACGAACCACTCAAATATTTTTACTTTACATCCCTTTTTTCATATTTCGGATGCAACATTAAGCAACGACCTGGAAGAGATTGAAACATGGCTTGATCACTATAATCTGACTCTTTACCGAAGACCGGGAATGGGAATTTACTGGGAAGGAAAAGAGGAAGATTACCGTCAGGCAGTGACAATGGTATTGAGACAAAAGTTAAGAGGACATTCCTTAAAAGTATTGTTTGATAAAGAGAAAAAATCAAAGAACGAATGTTTCCAATCTTACGCAAGAAGTGTTAGATGATACAAGAGATATCATTAAAAATATGCAGGGAGTGTTAGATATAGAATATACTGACCATTCCATTAGGCATTTAAGCTTGTATTTATTGATCACACAAAACAGAGTAAGATTTGGACATGAGATCAAAGAAGAAAAAGACGTCAAATCGATCACTCATTTACCAGAATATCAGATTGCAAAATGGCTGGGAGGCAAGTTAAGCAACTTTGAAAGACATCAGCTCTCACAAGGAGAAGTATATAACATAGCAATGCAGCTTTTTGGCAGCGAAGATCTGGAAAAACAAAAGTGAGAATAAGATCGATGAAGAAAGTTTTAAAGTCAGGCAGTTGGTCATGCGGATCATTGCTGAGATGGAAATACTTTTAGAAATGGAATTTTTTGAGAATGCAGTGTTGATCGATGGATTATGTAATCATATGAAACCAGCGATCAATCGAATGAAACAAGGTGTATTTACGGAAAATCAATACATTGATTTTTTAGAAGAAAAATATTCCAAAGTGTATGTGGCAACGATCAAAGCGTGTGAGTTCTTAAAGAAGAATTACATATAAAAAACTCCCGGAAGGGGAGATGGGGTTTATCGCATTATACTTCTGTGTAGCGGTTGAACAGCAAAAAGATAAAGAAGAAAAATTATCTGTTTATGTTGCCTGCCCATGGAGTTGGGACATCCCATATGTTAGCCGTTCATCTGAAAAAAGAATTTCCGCAGCTGATGGTACAAAAAGATCATCTCGACAGCGGAGATCAAGGAAGAGGAACTTATTAAAGAAGGAATTGATTTTATCATTTCCACAGCAAAATTAAATCTGACATTTCCAAATGTCTGTGTGAACTCCATTTTAACAGAGACAGATAAGAAAATGATCAATGCCATGATCAAAAATATCGACAAGAAGAAAAAAAAAATCCCAAAAGACTGTAAAACCAGTCAAAAGGATTGGAAGAGAAGACATCAGTATATGACACTTCTTGGAGAGGAAATCTTACAGGTATTAGATAACATTAAAATATCAACAGGTGAAAACATTAAGAACAAGGAACAATTGATCGATTACGCCGGACGATTATTTGCAAGAAATGATTCGATGGCAGCAGAGATCACCTTTTGCATTAAACAAACGCGAGAATATCGCAAGCACATTTATTCCGAGTATGAATGCATTATTTTTACATTGTGAAACAAAAGGCATCAGACATTGCAGATTTGGTTTTGTCTATTTAAATGATGAGATCATCGAAAATGGACAGCCGATCAATGGTGCGATCTTGATGCTTGTTCCACAGGGAGATGGAAGTAAGGTTTATCGCGAAGTTATGAGTGAAATAAGCGGGGCATTAGCCGAGAAAGACCAGATCATCACCTACTTATTTGACAAAAACAGAAATGCAGTCGAGGCAGAACTTGAAACAAGCCTTGGCAACTATTACGAAAACAAAATGAAGAGAAGATAGAAAACAAAAGGAGGATATTGTAAATGAAAAATGGATTACAAAAATTCGGTAAATTTTTTTAAGTGCAATGGTAATGCCTAATATCGGAGCATTCATTGCATGGGGATTCATTACAGCATTATTTATCGCAGATGGATGGATTCCAAACGCAAAATTAGCATCCATTCAGCCATACATGTTAACATTCTTATTACCAATGCTCATTGCCTACACAGGTGGTAAACAGGTCGGTGGAGACCGTGGAGGAGTTATGGGTGCAATCGCAGTCATGGGTTGTATCGCCGGAGTTGGTGGATTTGATGGACAGCCAATGTTAATGGGAGCCATGGTAATGGGACCATTTGCAGGATGGGTTATCAAGAAATTTGATAAAGCAATGGACGGACATATGCCAGCCGGATTTGAGATGTTGATCAATAACTTCTCTGTTGGTATTTTAGGAATGATCGTAGCGATCATTGATACTTTATCATCGGACCATTTATGTCAACCGTATTAGCAGTGTTAACAGCAGGAGTTAACGTACTTGTAAAAGCAAAATTAATACCTTTAGCAGCAATCTTTATCGAACCTGCCAAAGTATTATTCTTAAATAACGCGATCAACCATGGTATCTTTTACACCAATTGGTATTGAACAGGCAAAAGAAGCTGGTAAATCTATCATGTATATGTTAGAGGCAAACCCAGGACCAGGACTTGGAGTATTATTAGCATATGCAGTATTCTCTAAAGACAAAGTAACAAAATCATCTGCACCAGGTGCGATCATCATTCATTTCTTCGGTGGTATTCATGAGATTTACTTCCCATATATCCTGATGAACCCAATCGTGATCATCGCTCCGATCGTTGGTAACATTTGTGCGATCACATTCTTCACATTTACAAAATGCGGACTTATTGGACCATCTTCACCAGGATCAATCATCGCTTATTTATCAATGTCACCAAAGAGCCAGATTCCATTAACGATCTTAGGTGTACTGATCGCAACTGTAGTATCATTCTTGATCGCATCACCTATCATTCGTATGTCAGATGGTAAGAGTCTTGAAGATGCACAGGACGATATGGCAGCAAAAGAAAGCAGAATCCAAAGGAATCACAGTTGATCCAGGAGAAAAGAAAGCACGCAGACGAAGTGAAGAAAATCGTATTTGCATGTGACGCAGGAATGGGATCTTCCGCAATGGGAGCTACGAAATTCAGAAATCGTGTGAAAGCACAGCGCCCAGATCTTACAGTTATCAATACATCTGTAGATAATATTCCAGCAGATTGTGATATCGCAGTTGTTCAGGCAGTTTTAGCAGACAGAGCTAGAAAATCAGCACCACAGGCACAGTTAGTAATTATCAATAAATTCTTACAGGATCCAAACTTAGACGGATTATATGAACAGATGACAGCAAAAAGTTGATGCATCAGCACAGACAGCTGCAGCTGTTGAAGAAGTTGAGACACCAGTAGCTACAGGAAATACAAAAGATTCTTGTAGAAGAAGGAATCAAAACAGGATTAAAACCAGTCGACAAATTCGAAGCGATCAAAGCAGCAGGAAAACTGTTAAATGAACTTGGATATGTTGAAGAAGGTTATATTGACGCTATGGTAAAACGTGAAGAAACAGTTACAACATACATGGGATTAGGTGTAGCAATTCCTCACGGAACAGGAGATGCCAAGAAGAAAGTACAGATAACTGGTATCGTAATGCTTCAGTATCCAGAAGGTGTAGACTTTGATGGTGAAAAAGCACAGTTAGTATTCGGTATCGCTGGAATCGGTGATGAACATCTTGGATTATTAGCTAAGATCTCTGAAATCATCGAAGATCCTGAAAGATTAGAACAGTTAAAAACAACAAAAAACGTTGACGAAATCATGGAAATGTTTAAATAAGATTTAAACAAAAAGGTCAATTTAATAAGCGGGAAATTCTTCTCGCTTATTAAATACCTAAGATATATACTTATAAATTTATATTTTAATTTTAGAGTGAAGAAAATGAAGAAAGCAATTCAGTTTGGAGCAGGAAATATTGGACGTGGATTTATCGGTGGACTGTTAAGCAAAGCAGGATATCATGTAGTATTCGCAGATGTAAATCAGGAAATCATTGATAAGATCAACGAAGATAAGAAATATACAATTTTTGTAAAAGACGTAGAAAGCAGCGAGATCGTGATCACAGATATCAGCGGAGTAAATTCAACAAAACCTGAACTGATCGATGAAGTAAAAAGAGGCTGAGAGCATCACAACAGCCGTTGGAGTAAGAATTCTTCCGATCATTGCTCCATCTATCGCAGAAGGAATCAAAGCAAGAAAAAGAAAATGGTTCTGAAGAATACTTAAACATCATTGCTTGCGAAAAATGCAGTCAAAGCAAGTTCTCAGTTAAAAGAAGCTGTTTATGGAAACTTAAATGACGAAGAAAAAGCATATGCAGACAAATATGTAGGATTCCCAGACTGCTCTGTAGACAGAATCGTGCCTCCAGTACGTTTAGATAATCCAATCGACGTCGTTGTAGAAAACTATTATGAATGGAATGTCGAAGAAGCATCCTTTAAGGGAGCTGTTCCACAGATCGAAGGAATGAATCTTGCAGATAACTTAATGGCATATATTGAAAGAAAATTATTTACATTAAACACAGGACACTGCATCACAGCATATCTTGGAAACTACAAAGGATTCAAAACGATTGATGAAAGTATCGCTGATGAAGAAATCTTTAAAACTGTTAAAAAAGCAATGCAGCAGAGTGGTATGGCATTAGTCAACAAATATGGATTTGACAAAGATGCTCACTTTAAATACATCGACAAGATCTTAAATCGTTTCAAAACCCATACCTTGTAGATGATACAGCTCGTGTAGGTAGAGAACCATTAAGAAAATTAAGTGCAACAGATCGTTTAACAAAACCAACAATGACAGCATTAGAATATGGTCTTCCAGTGGATGCATTATTAGCAGGAATGGCAGCAGCATTAAAATATGATAATGCTGAAGATCCACAGAGCGTAGAATTACAGGATAAGATCAAAGCAAACGGAGTAAAAGCAGCATTAAAAGAAGTATCTGGAATCACAGATGAAAAGATTTTAGATGATGTCGTAGCAATCTACGAAGCAATGTAGTCGAAATAATATCAATAAAATCAACCAAAAATCAAATTAACAACCTTTTTTCTTAACTCATATAATCATAATACAAAGTGTCAAGAAACAATTTCTTGACACTTTTTCTCAGCATTATAAATACAACTGTCTATTCAACAACTTCAATTCCATCAATATTCGGAACACATCATAGAATAGTTTGTATGATAAATGACAAATCCAGGTTTTGCCTTTGGCGGCTTTCTTAGTTCTTTTCTCTGAACATAATCAATCTCAACCTTCGGTGCCTGACGGCCTTTAGAATAATAAGCCGCAAGACGACCAGCTTCTTCAAATGTTGCATCTGGAAGAGTCTCTGCTTGTTCCTTTCGTACAATAACATGGGACCCAGCCATATTCTTTGCATGGAACCACCAATCCCCGCCATTTGCAAATTTAAAGCTTAATTCATCATTCTGGTAGTTGTTTTGTTCCAACATACATATGGAAACCATCGGAAGAAATAAAATGTAATGGTTTGGATTTTGCTTGTTTCTTACCTTTTTTCTTTCCATGGCTCTTAATATAACCATAATCAGAAAGTTCATCTTTGATCAGCTGCAGGTCTTTCTCATCTTCGGATAAAGAAAGAGCAGTAGAGATCGAATCGAGATGATCAAGATCAGCTTTTGTCTCCACGACGAGCTCAGAAAGAGCTTCATAAGTACGTTTTAGCTTATTATATTTTGCAAAAAACTTTTTGGAATTCTCCAAAGGAGTCTTTGTTGGATCAAGAGGGATCGTAATCTCTTCGTTTGTGTAATAATTCATGCAAGTTAAAAGATTTTGCATTTGGCTCTAGTCCATATCCATATGTCTGTGTAAGTTCTCCATAAACTTTGAATTTCTCACGTTTCTCGGTATCCTTTAATTGACGAAGCTGCAGATCATATTTCTTGCTTGTCCTCTCAAGAGCAGTCTGCACGATCTTACGAAGGTCAGAAGATTTCTGCTTCATTCTTGTATATTTTTCCTTCTCAGAATAATACCCAATCAGCACGTCAAAAATAGAATCATATGTTTTTCTGTACAGTCAGGATAAGAAGTTAAAGGAATACAAGAAAATTCCTTAGGTTCTTCCCCAGAATAAATGATATTTGGCTGATATGCCTCATCTTCTACAAGAGCATTTAATTTTACAAGCTGGCCATATAATCCAGCAGCACTGTCATCGGTCAAAGAATCCGTGGAAGCATTACCGTCAAGTCCTGCACGATAACAAAGTTCATTTGCGATCAAAGGACTCATTCCCGTGATGGAAGTATAAAGTGCTTTACAAAGATTCAGTGGTTTTGTGATGATATGCTGATAAAATCCTCTGTAGTCAGACTTGCTAAAGGATGTTTCCCTTTAGACGGTGGAAATGTGTAAGTACGTCCAGGTAAAACCTCTCTGACAGAACTGATATTTGCAGAGATGTGCTTGATACTATCTAAGATCACATCATCACTGTTTACAAAAATGATATTACTGTGTTTTCCCATGATTTCAACGATCAGACGTTTCTGACAGACATCTCCAAGCTCATCCAGATGCTCAATCTTAATTTCGATAATACGCTCAAAGTCAGGCTGTGTGATCGAAATGATCCTTCCACTGCTGATATGTTTACGAAGCAGCATGCAGAAATTTGGAGCCTGCATAGGGTTTGCTTTTCCTTCTTTCGATAAATAGACAAGAGGAAGAGAAGCACTGGCTGAGAGATGAAGTCTTGTTGTCAATCTCTCTTTTTGATCACAAGCGTGATCTCGTCGGCCTCTGGCTGATAAATCTTATAGATTCTGCCACCAATGATCTGTTTATTAAGTTCTGATATAATATTTGAAATGACAAATCCGTCGAATGCCATGATAAATACCTCCTGGTAATAAAATCAGTTATCTAATTTAAAATAATAAGATAAATCCGTCAAACAATTATATCAGAAATTCGAAAAAGTATAAAGAAAAAAACGATCAAATTCACAAATCATAGAAAGATAGTCGGGATTTTGTTGTAATTAAAATCATTTCTTATTATAATGAATATTAAGTATACAATAAAATAATCTAAGGAGGACAAGTCATTGAGAAAAGAAGCGTCAAAGAATGCATGGAAGCAGTTATACGACATTACATTAAAACTAGACAAATTAGAGCCTTGGAATTACCTTGGTGACACACAACTTGTAACCATTCAGCTAAAAGACAGAGAAGAACCTGTATTTTGCAGTGTGATGGGAAAATTCAGCGGAGAAAGAGGAATTGCAGTCTTTGATGGAGTTGAAGGCTTAGGAGATTTCTATATGATCCTTGGAAGTGAAGAAGGGGATCTTCCAGCACAGTATCTGATGGATGAACATTCAAGTCTTACATGCTTCTGGGGAAGCATGATGAATGTGCCAGATGAACAAAGAAAAGTTATCGATGAATTAGATATTCGTTTTAAGACGATCAGTGACTGGATTTACTTTGTTTCTTATAAGAAAGGTTACAAACCATATCAGTTAGATGAAGATGAAGTTGCACTTCTTATAGAAACTTATGAGAACCTGTATATGGCAGTGGAAGCAGTCAGACAGGGAGAATTAAAACCAGAAATCGAACAGGCAGAAGGAATCGTTCGCCGTTATAATACTGAAAATGATACTTGGGAAATGTTTGTAAAAGAGATACCAGAAGCTGAAAAAGAATTTCCGTCAGTGATGTTAGAAGATCAGGAATTAAAAGATGAATTAAAGAATCAAAAACAAATCGATCTTGAAGTGATTTTAGATTTTACTTATCTTCCAGTTATGGTAGAAGGGAAGAAGAAGGGGAGCGTCCAAAGAATCCACTTTTATTTATGGCATATGATAATACCGATGGCGGTGTGATCACAATGGATATTTTAGAAGAGGGTGATGATGAGATCAGCAGAACATTAGGATTCTTTATCAGTTTTTGTGCAGCAGAATGGAAGAATGAAGACGATCAAAGCAAGAAATCCATGGATTTTTTTGAGCCTTAGAGGATATTTGTGAATATTGCAGTGTGGATCTTGTATATGATCCGGTAGAAATCATGGATCAGGTGATTGAAGAAGTTGTTTCTCAGTTGTAAGATTTTCATGTAACATATCAAAAGATGAATTAGAGTGAACGAGGTTGACAAATAAGTTAATGGATTGGTAAAATACAGATAATTTGATGTGCTACCTAAGTAGCACTTTAATTCGATAAAGTATCAAGGAGCGGCAAAAATATGAATAAAAAAGAGAGTCCACACACCAGAAGGTGTCAGAGATGTATATGGAACAGAATATGGACAGCGAAGCAAGCTGAAAAGCAAAATTAAACAAAGTTTTTGCATCTTACGGATATGAAGGGATCAGAACTCCAGGATTTGAATTCTTTGATGTATTTAACAGTGAAAAAGGAACCGTATCCGCAAAGGGAAATGTTTAAATTTTTGATAGAGAAGGAAATACCTTAGTTCTTCGTCCGGATGTCACACCATCCATTGCACGCTGTATCGCAAAAAATTTTAATGAAGAGAATATGGGAATCCGTTTATCTTATGCAGGAAATGTATTTTTAAATAACTCAAGCTATCAGTTGAAGTTAAAAGAAACATGCCAGTTAGGTGCAGAATTAGTCAATGATGCGTCTGTACAGGCAGATACAGAATCTATTGCAATGGCAATTGATTGTTTTTCTGGCAGCTGGATTGACTGATTTCAGACTTTCTATCGGAGAAGTTGAATTCTTCAACGGATTGACACAGACGATCAAAGATGAAGAAGTCAAAACACAGCTTCGAGAGCTGATCTTAAATAAAAATTATTTTGGATTAATGGAATATGTAGAGACATTAGATCTGTCTGATAAGATTAAAGATGTATTTTACATTTTAACGAACTGAATGGAGATGTAGCGATCTTAGATCAGGCAGAAGCAATGGTTGAGAATGAACAGTCTAAGAAAAGCGATCAAAAGACTTCGCGATGTATATGATATCTTAAAATTATACGGCAAAGAGCAGTATGTAAGTTTTGATCTTGGAATGTTAAATAAGCATAATTATTACACAGGAATCATTTTCAAAGGTTATACTTATGGAACAGGAGATGCAGTTCTAAAAGGTGGACGATATGATAATCTGATCGAACAGTTCGGAAAGAAAGCCCCATCAGTTGGATTTGCGATCGTATTAGATGAGCTGATGATGGCATTAAGCCGTCAGGAATTCATATGGAAGCAGATCATATGGATACAATGATCATTTATAAAGAAGCAACAATGAAAGATGCGATCCTTAGAGCAGAAGAATTAAGAAAAGAAGGAAAGAAAGTCATCTTAGAGAGAAAAAATGATCTGTGCAGCAAAGCAGACTATGAAAAGATTTGCTAAAGAGCATCGCCTCGGTGGAATTCTTTTTATTTCATCTAATCAACAAATCGAGCAAAAAGAAGGGAAACAAAAGACCATGAGATATATTACATTTGCCCTGGCGAAAAGGGCGCCTTGCAAAGAAAGCGATGGCTTTATTAGAAGAGATCGGAATCACATGCGAGGAAATGAAAGACGAGAAAACAAGAAAATTAATCTTCGTAAACGAAGAATTAAAATTAAAATTTTTCTTATCCAAAGCAAGTGACGTGCCAACTTACGTGGAATATGGGGCAGCTGATATCGGTGTTGTTGGAAAAGATACGATCCTTGAAGAAGGAAGAAATCTATACGAAATATTAGACTTTGAAATTTGGAGCTTGTAAGATGTGTGTATGCGGACCCAAAGAAGCGAAGAAATATTTAAACAGTAATGAGATCATCCGTGTGGCATCCAAATACCCACATATCGCTAAAGAATATTTCAATAATCAGAAATTACAGACAGTAGAGATCGTTAAATTAAACGGATCTGTTGAACTTGCACCGATCGTTGGATTATCAGAGGTGATCGTCGATATCGTTGAGACAGGAACAACATTAAAAGAAAAAATGGATTGGAAGTCTTAGAAGAAGTTTGCCCATTATCAGCAAGAATGGTAGTGAATCAGGTAAGCCAGAAGATGGAACAAAAGAACGAATCAGCAAGATCATCGTTGCACTAAAGAAGATCTTGGATGAAAAAGAATAGGTCGGAGGAAAGAATCATGAGAATAGTAAAAGTTAACAAAAGATTCCATTGCAAATATTTTATCAGATTTATTAAAGAGAAGTCCTACAAACTATGGGGATTTTCAGGATAAAGTCGATGCGATCATCAAAAATGTCAGAGATAATGGAGATAAAGCTGTCTTTTGATTATACAGCACAGTTTGATAAAGCTGAGATCAACGCAGACAATATTTTAGTTACAGAAGAAGAAATCAAAGAAGCATATGAAGAAGTGGATGATGAACTGATCAAAGTTATCCGCAAAGCAATCAAGAATATTCGTGATTTCCATGAAAAACAGATTCAGAAGAGCTGGTTTGAGACAAGAGAAGACGGAGTAATGCTTGGACAGAAAGTTACACCAATGGAAACTTGTGGTGTTTATGTACCAGGTGGAAAAGCAGTTTATCCATCTTCTGTTTTAATGAACATTGTTCCAGCACACGTTGCAGGAGTGAAAAATATCATCATGACAACACCTCCTGGAAAAGACGGAAAAGTTACAGCTAATACATTAGTTGCAGCGAAAAGAAGCTGGAGCAACAAAAGTATATAAAGTTGGTGGAGCACAGGCAATCGCAGCGATGGCATTTGGAACAGAGTCTATTCCAAAAGTAGACAAGATCGTAGGACCTGGTAACATTTTTGTGGCTTTGCCAAGAAAGCAGTTTATGGAAACGTAAGTATCGATTCCATTGCAGGACCAAGTGAGATCTTAGTTTTAGCAGATGAAACAGCGAATCCTCGATATGTAGCTGCTGATTTACTTTCACAGGCAGAGCATGACGAGATGGCAAGTGCGATCCTTGTTACAACAAGCGAAGAATTAGCACATAAAGTATCTGATGAGATTGACGGATTCTTAAATCAGTTATCAAGAAAAGAAATCATGGAGAAATCTTTAGATTCCTTTCGGATATATTCTTGTTGCAAGCGATATGAAAGAAGCGATTGATACAGCAAACGCCATTGCGTCTGAACATATGGAGATCATGACAGCAAATCCATTTGATGTTATGACAAGAATCAAGAATGCAGGAGCAATCTTTATTGGAGCATACAGTTGTGAACCTTTAGGAGATTATTTTGCAGGACCAAACCATGTACTTCCAACAAATGGAACAGCAAAATTCTTCTCTCCATTAAGTGTTGACGATTTTATCAAGAAATCAAGTGTCATTTACTATTCAAGAGAAGCCTTAGAGCCAGTACACAAAGACATCGAATTCTTTGCAAATCAGGAACAGCTGACTGCACATGCGAATTCCATGAAAGTAAGATTTGAAGATAACCAGGAAGGATAAAAATATGAGTAGAAGTGCATCAATTGAAAGAAATACAAGTGAGACAAAGATCAAACTTTCCATTGATCTTGATGGAAATGGAAATGGAAACATCCATACAGGAATCGGTTTTTTTGACCATATGTTAAATGCATTTGCACGCCATGGATTTTTGATCTTGATGTGGAAGTCGAAGGAGATCTATATGTCGACTGCCATCATACGATTGAAGATGTCGGAATTGTATTTGGAGAAGCGATCAAACAGGCGGTTGGAGATAAAAAAGGGATCAAACGTTATGGATCAAGACATGGTACATTCTTCGAGATGCTCGGTAACTTCTCATTTGGCGATTATTTCAAGGATGAGGCTATTCACTGGTCATGGGAGTTCCTTACAGAGACTGTGGACTTGATCCAGACAGACTGTATCCATCAGTATATCAGGACGATGATGAAGCTTTCGATATCTGGAATAAGGAGATCGGTATAGCACCTGAGGATATTCAGATTTGGCAAGGAGGACAACTTCTGGGAGCATGGCGCTGGTCCTTGCGGTCCATGTTCTGAGGTATATTATGACCGAGGCGAGAAGTACGGCTGTGGCAAGCCAGGCTGTACCGTAGGCTGTGACTGTGACAGATACATGGAGGTATGGAACAATGTATTCTCACAGTTTAACAATGACGGACACAATAATTACACAGAGCTTGAGCCAGAAGAACATAGATACAGGTATGGGACTTGAGAGACTTGCAGTAGTTGTGCAGGATGTAGATTCTATATTTGACGTTGATACTATCAAGGCATTAAGAGATAAGGTATGTGATATGGCTCATGTGACATATCTTGAGGATCCCAAGAAGGATGTTTCCATCCGTCTTATTACAGATCACATCAGATCCGTTACATTTATGACATCTGACGGTATTGTACCTTCAAACGAGGGAAGAGGCTATGTCTTAAGAAGACTCTTAAGACGAGCTGCAAGACACGGAAGACTTCTGGGTATTGAGGGAAAGTTCCTTACAGAACTGGCAAATACAGTTATTGAGGTTTCGCAGGACGCATATCCTGAACTTGGAGAGAAGAAGGAATATATCTTCAACAAGATCAAAAAGGAAGAGGAAAGCTTCAATAAGACTATAGATACAGGTCTTGCTATCCTCAAGAAATATACAGAGGAGCTTAAGGCTGCCGGCAAGACAGTTCTTAATGGTGAGGATGCTTTCAAGCTCTATGACACATATGGATTCCCTCTTGACCTCACAAAGGAGATCATTGAGGATGACGGTTTCACAGTAGACGAAGAGAAGTTCACAGAGTGCATGAACATCCAGCGTGAGACTGCAAGAAAAGCACGTAAGGTTTCGACATATATGGGTGCTGACGCTACCATATATGAGGAGCTTCCGGTAGATATGACTTCAACATTTACAGGCTATGACAAGCTTGAGGATGATTCGAAGATCGATGCACTTACAACAGATATCACAGAAGGTGACAAGAAGAAATCTGCTATAGTTGATACAATATCTGAGGGTATGCAGGCTTCTGTTATCCTTTCTGAAACTCCGTTTTATGCTACCATGGGTGGTCAGATCGGAGATACAGGTATAATAAAGACAGAAAACGGTACATTTGTAGTTCAGGATACAGTTAAGGTTGTAGGCGGTAAGATCGCCCATATAGGATATGTTGAGTCAGGCGAGCTTAATGTAGGTGATCCTGCGCACCTTTTGGTTGACGCAGAAAGAAGAGCTCTTATATGTAACAACCACTCAGCAACACACCTTCTCCAGAAGGCACTCAAGATGGTTCTCGGAGATCACATTGAGCAGGCAGGCTCTCTTGTTGAGCCGGGAAGACTTCGTTTCGACTTCTCTCATGATCAGGCTATGACAAAGGAAGAAATAGCTGAGGTTGAGGACATTGTAAATAATGAGATTGAAGCAGCAATAGATGTAGAGACCAATATCATGACTCTTGATGAGGCTAAAAGACAGGGGCGATGGCTCTCTTCGGCGAGAAGTACGGAGACTCAGTAAGAGTTGTATCCATAGGTAACTTCTCAAGGGAACTCTGTGGTGGTACTCATGTTAAGAATACATCAGATATCGGAACTTTCAAGATTGTATCAGAAGCCGGTGTCGCTGCAGGAACAAGAAGAATAGAAGCACTTACATCAAAAGGAGCCATAGATTACTACAAGAAAGCTGAGAGCGACCTTATTGCCGCAGCAAAGGCAGCCAAGACAGACATGTCAGGTGTTGCAGCAAGGATAGACCAGCTTCTCCAGGAGATAAAGACCTTAAATGCTGAGAACAAGAAGCTTAAGGACAAGATGGCAAAGTGATTCTGTGGTGACGTTATGAGCAACGTGGTTGAGCATAACGGAGTTAAGATTCTTCCTGTTAATATTCCTGGTACAGATATGAACTCACTGAGAAATCTTGGTGACGAGTTCAAATCAAAGCTTGGATGTTCGGTTATCGTTCTGGCTTCAGAGCTTGATGGCAAGGTAAATCTTATTGCCATGGCAACAGATGACGCTGTTAAGGCAGGTGCCCATGCAGGCAATATCACAAGCGTAAGACGTAAGAAAAGCAGGAGCAAAGATCGTTCACTGTGAAGGAAATTATAAAAAAAAAACAACCGATATGAAGTTAAGGCATCGATCATCAAAGAAGAAAGTGTCGGAAAGATCCGAAATATCAAGAAATTAACAAAAAGAAAACAAGAAGAAATGATCACACCAACAACAGCGCAGCAATAAATCAAAGTTATGAATCAGGCCATATGGATTTTGCCACTCAGGTTGAAAAACTTTGTAACAGATGGTAGAATACATAAGAATATACATAAAGAAGGAGACTGAGAATTAGATGAATCCAGTTGAAATAGAAATGAATTTTCCGGCAGAACATGGCGGGAATGTATTATTCAGGGCAGTTTGATGCCTATATGAAGAAAAAATCGAAAAAACACTGCATGTGAGTCTGATCCTGAGAGGTGACCATTTAAAATGTATTGGAACACAGCAGGCAGTCAATCATGCAATCTCCGTGATCGATGAACTACTCGAATTATCCAAACGAGGAAATGTGATCACAGAGCAGAATGTAAACTATGCGTTATCGTTATCAATGGAAGAAAAATCTCCAAGTCTTTTGGAGCTTGATAAAGATGTTATCTGTCATACGATCCAGGGCAAAGCAGTCAAACCAAAGACTTTAGGACAGCAAAAAATACGTCGATGCGATCAAAATAAGATGATCACATTTGGAGTCGGTCCTGCAGGAACTGGTAAGACATATCTTGCAATGGCAATGGCAATCACAGCATTTAAGAATGATGAAGTCAGCCGTATCATTTTAAACAAGACCAGCAATTGAAGCAGGAGAGAAATTGGGATTTTTGCCTGGAGATCTTACAAAGTAAAGTTGATCCATATTTAAGACCATTATATGATGCATTATATGAGATCCTTTGGGCCGACGCATTTATGAAGAATATGGAGAAAGGCTTGATCGAAGTTGCTCCATTGGCTTATATGAGAGGACGTACACTTGACAACTCCTATATTGTTCTGGATGAAGCACAGAATACGACGCCTGCCCAGATGAAGATGTTCTTGACACGTATTGGTTTTGGGTCCAAAGCGATCATCACTGGTGATTTGACACAGAAAGACTTGCCATTTGACAGTATTTCAGGATTAGAAGAATCTTTAAGAGTGTTAAAAAAAGTTAAGGAGATTGGGGTCTGTGAACTTACAAATAAGGACGTTGTCAGACATCCATTAGTACAGAAGATTGTTGCAGCATATGATCAATATGAATCAGCTAGATCTGCGAAAAAGAATAAGAATAACAAAAAGAACAGAAGATAGGAATATTATGAGTATTATAATCGAGAATGAATACGAAGGGGAGATCAATATCCCTTATGAGAAGATTGCACATGAAGTGATTGAGGCAGCAATTGATTATGTGGACTGCCCTTATGAGTGCGAAGTGAATTTAATGCTAACCGATAATGAAACGATTCATGCGATCAACAAAGAACAAAGAGAAATCGACCGGCCAACAGACGTACTGTCTTTTCCAATGGCAGAATACGAAGAACCAGCGGATTTCTCAAAGATTGAAGAAGATCCGATGGCATTTGATCCGGAGAGCGGTGAATTTCTACTTGGAGATATCGTGATCTCCATGGACAAGGTATGGGAACAGGCTGAGAATTATGGCCACAGCCGAGAGAGAGAATATGCCTTTTTGATCGCTCACAGTATGTTACATCTGTTTGGCTATGACCATATGGAAGAGGAAGAACGAAAAGATATGGAAAAAACGTCAGGAAGAGATTTTGACAAAGACGAAATATACAAGAGATGAAAGAGGTTTAGTATGAGTAAAAGCAGCAAAAACTCATTTTTAATGCAAGGGAATGATCTTAGCCGCAGCATCCATTGTCTGCCGTGTGATCGGATTATTATATCGTAGTCCACTGTTTGGGATCATTGGCAAAGAAGGTATGGGGTACTATTCTTATGCGTATAATATCTACAATATCATTCTGCTGATCGCATCCTTTAGTATTCCACTTGCGGTATCCAAATCAATTTCTGCAAGACTTGCAAAGAAGAATATATCAATGCTCAGAGAATTTTCTATGGAGCATTAGTTTATGCAGTTGTCGTTGGTGGTATCGCGTCCATGATCGCATATTTTGGAGCACCAACCTTTGTTGGACATCAAAAAGGTGCAGCACTTGCCCTTCAGGTCATTTCCCCAACGATCTTTTTCTCTGGAATCCTTGGAGTGTTAAGAGGGATGTTTTCAGGGGCATAATACGATGGTACCAACATCCATTTCCCAGATCATCGAGCAGATCTTGAATGCGATCTTTAGTATTTTGATGGCATATGTACTGATCTTACCATATCTGCCATCTAACAAGATCACATATGAGATCGCAAGACATGGGGCAGCAGGTAGTGCGATCGGTACAGGAGTCGGAGTTTTAACAGGGCTGATCTTTTGTTTTATTATTTATCGTGCATATCAGCCAAAAGTTCAAAGATTCAGATGAAACATGACCGTACGAAATATATCGAATCTTATGGAAATATCTTAAAGATCTTATTATTAACGATCACACCGGTTATCTTTAGTACAGCGATCTATAACTGTAGTGCAACGATCGACCAGACGATCTTTAGTAATATCTTAGTAGGAAAAGGAATTACAGCGAAAGTAGTTTCAGGATTTTTATGGACTGTTCAGTAGCCAGTACAATGTTCTGATCAACGTACCAGTAGCGATGGCATCCGCACTTTCCAATGCGATCGTGCCAAATGTTTCTGCAGCTTATGCGTTAGGCAAGAAGGACGATATGAACGACAGTATCCAGATGGCGATACGTTTTACGATGATGATCGCGATCCCATGTGCGGTTGGACTAGGTGTGTGTTGAATAGTTCGATCAATGGATTGATTTTCGGTGCAACATATGCTAAAGGATTAGGAGCTGCCATGCTTCGGATCGGTGCAGTCTCTGTTATTTTCTACTGCCTGTCTACATTGACAAATGGTATTTTACAGGAATGGGCAAGATGCGTGTGCCAGTCAAACATTCAGCAATCTCTGTTGTCGTTAATATCGTTGTATTATGGCTTTTATTAACATACACAGATTGTAAAACATATGGATTGGTATTTGCGACTATGGCATTTTCCCTTGTGATGTGTCTGTTAAATGCACACTCCATCAAGAAATACACAGGTTTTCATCAGGAGATCACAAAGACATTTATCAAACCTGCATTAAGTGCAGCTGTGATGGGTGTTGTTTCCTGATCCAGTATGGGGTTCAACGCGTCCTGCCATTTGGACGAGTATGCTTTGCGGTCTGTGTGATCATTGCAGTGCCAGTTGGACACTGATCTATTTTGCAGCGATCATTAAGTTAAAAGTATTTACAGAAGAAGAACTTACAAAGATTCCAAAAGGAAATCTGATCGTCAAATTAGCAAAAAATTACATTTGCTGTAAGGATCGTAAGGGCTTCCATTTACAAAAAGGAAGAAAAGTCCAGATCTGCTATGATTTGGGCTTTTGTATAAATTCCCTTTATCTTTGGAAACAATATAGCCAAAGGAGGGTGATATCATGAAGAAGATCAACCGATTTTTGATCATTTATATGATTCGTGATCACTGTTTTATGTGCATCTGTATGTGTTATCTTGCATTCTCAGCAAATGAAAAAAAAGGACAACCTCCAGGAAAGTTCGTTCTCAGATAACAACAACAGTGAAAAAAAACAGACCAAAGCCGAAAAGAAGGTTAAAGGCAACGTACAGTCTTAAGATTCTTGATGGAAGTCTGGCTGTGATTAATAATAAGACAAAGAAGTTTTTGAATATACAGATATGAAGAAAAGAAAATCTGCCAACAGATATTTTAAATATGCTGAAAAGAGAATTTTATCTTTGAAAACAGAGAAGAAGTATATCATTTTCTGGAATCATACAGTAGCTAAACGAATAATTTGGAGAAAACAACAAATGAAATATGATGTGATCATCGTTGG